>Ga0315535_1000268_pt1 | contig 36373 bp, 42 predicted proteins | sample SalMarSW160220MG_2_FD_203092 | JGI IMG/M metagenome (GOLD analysis project Ga0315535, IMG submission 203092) | Salt marsh sediment microbial communities from the Plum Island Ecosystem LTER, Massachusetts, United States - Salt Marsh Sediment SW1602-20 ... | reverse complement strand
CCCTGCATCCTGGTCACGATCGTATTCTGCACGCCACAACGCTGAAGATTGATGCCTAGTGCAGCAAGCCGGCTACCGGTCACATCATTCGCTACCAACACTCCCTTGTTCTTCATGTACTGCGCTATCTGCGTGGTCTTTGAGCCCGGCGCTGCGCACATGTCCAGCACCCTTTCACCGGGCTGGGGGTCCAGAACAAGGGGAGGGATCATTGACGCGGCCTCCTGCACGTAAACGTACCCGAGCACGTGCTCGACCATGTTGCCTACATCCCGCCTCTTCTTCTCGCCTTCCCCGCGGTGCTCTATCCAGAAGCCTTCAGGACACCACGGTATCGACGTAAGCTTCCAGTCCACACTAACCCGTTTGACCAGGGAATCGACGTCTATCTTCAGGGTATTTACCCTGACAGACTTCCGAAGATAAGAGAAAGAATACTCCTTGAATGCCTCGATATCAGTCAGTGAACTATAACGTGCGACGAACTTCTCCTTGAACTGCATCTCGGCTGCGTGCGGTATTGCTGTTGGCATGTTATCCTCGGTTTATTCCCTCTTTTTTATATGTTTGCCCCTTCACCACCCCTAACTCCTAACCAAACCTTAAATACGCAGCAATCAATATGCTTGTAATGAAGCACAAGGAAGAGCTTAGGATAATACGGGAGCGTATACTTTCAGATGTGCCCCCTGGACTGGAGTTCTGGACCTGCCACGGCACTATCGTCAGGAACATATATGAGTTGGTCGAGACCATCAAGTCCCTCAATGATTACGCTTTCAGGTATCATGTGAATGATGATAACGAGAAGAATGATTTCGCCGACTGGATATATGATGTGGTGGGAGACACCGTCCTGGCACATCTTCTGAAGGATGTCCTGGATAAGGATAAGTATGTTCACATGATAGAAGAAAGGATAAAACAATTAGAAGATGCCTAGCGCCTTCTCTTTCTCGGCCTTCTCTGGAAGAACAGGAGATATATTATCGGAAGTATGCCTGCTGTGTTGAATATCAGTATGCAGATGTACCATGCAAGCTGCTTTTGCCTGCCGCACTTCCACAATGCGATGCCTTTCCAGATCAGCTCCCAGATCGCTATTACCAGCACAGCTGTTACACCGATAGCTCCCAGTGCAGTCCATTCGAGAAGTCCCATCATTCTCCCTCAGGAGCCTCTTCCGCAGGCTTGTTCTGCTGCAGGTACTCATATGCCTTCTGCATCAGAGGCATGACCGCAGCCACTTCATCGACAGTCATCCTGCCCAGCTTTGCGAAGGTCCCGCCGCCGTCTTCCCTTAGCCTTTCGCGCATTATCTGCAGCTTGGCTTCGCCGTCATTGTATGACATCACAGCGACCTTCAATCTCTGGTTTCCTATAGTGACATCCTCTGCAAAGAGCTCCTTATCAAGATTCGGATCAAATCCTGCCATTATATTACCCCCATTATTATATTATATATTATAATTATAAGAAAGGGTTTATAAGTAATATAAAAAGGTTTCCCTCACTGCTGCTCTACTCTGCGAGTGGCCAGCGTCGCCGCTTCTGCATGTCCTCTAGAGTTGTCCGCGCCTCACTCCCTGAACTCTACAGCATCCACGACCCCGTCAGAATCAAGGTCAAGCCCCTCTACCACCTTTGCCATCACGCCTGGCCTGAACTTGTTTCCAGAACAGATTTCCTTGAACCCTTTGAGGAAAGCGGTTATGGCTGCCCTGGTGCCGGAGAACCTTTTCCCTGCCACCACAAGCACGGCCTTCTCAGGGTTGAAAGGGTTCTTTATCTTCACGATCAATCCGGTCTCGTCGCTTGAATACGCGGTCTTGGATATCCTTGAATGCACATTCTTGTCCCCCCCGAAATACACAGGCAGGTGCTTGTTGAGTTTCTCTGTCACGTTGTTGACTATGGGCCCGCCGATCACGATGAGGTTCTCCTTCAGCTCTGCATCCTTGACCTCAGTGTCCAGCCTTACGTTTATCTCAGGCACGTAGTTCAGGAATGTCCCAAGGAATAGGGCAAGGTCCATCCCATAATACCCATCGCGCGACCTTGCCTTCTCAGGCCCGTGCGGGTCCGGCGAACCGACGATGATGCGGGCATTCAGCCTGCCATCGACGATAAAAGGTGATAGGAAGCGGGCCACCTTCTCGTCAGTCGGCGATATCTCCTGTGACGGAACAAGCTCCTTGAACTTGAGCACAAGGGCTGGCTGCACAACGCGGTAGAACTTAGCGAGCGTCCCATGAACGGTCTCCTCCCGCACCACCTTGATGATCCCTGCCTTCTCAAGATTCCGCACGTGATAATACACCTTCTGCTCATTCACCTTGAGCTCTTTCGCTATCTGCTTGGGATATTTATCAATATCAACGACAGCATTGACTATCTTCTTCGCAAGCGCTGACTTCAGGCTGCCTAACCTGTCCATGCCAAGCTCTGCCGCATCAAGTGAGTATGTCTTCTGCTTCTTCTGCTCTATGACCCTCATAAGCTCACCATTATAAATTATTTCATACCACTATTAAAAATCTTTTAATAACCTTTATATATAAAAATCTTTCCATAAGACCTTCCTTTTAAAGAGGGGTATGCACATGAGAAAGCTATTCGGCACAGACGGCATTCGCGGGAAGTCCAACACTTACCCGATGACGGCAGAGATAGCATTGCGCCTAGGCCAGGCAGCTGCAAAGGTGTTCAGGCAGAAGCTGAAGAAAGGCCGCATATCCTGCGTCATAGGCAAGGACACGAGAAAATCCGGGTATGTATTCGAATACGCCCTGACTTCAGGCCTCTGTTCTATGGGCATCGATGTCCATCTTGTAGGACCCATGCCTACGCCTGCCATCGCACATCTGACCAAGAGTTTTGCAGCAGACTTCGGCATTGTCATCTCCGCTTCCCACAATCCTGCAACAGACAACGGTATCAAGTTCTTTGACACAGACGGTTTCAAGCTGCCTGACGGTTTCGAGGAGGAGATCGAGAAGGCCATGGAGTCGGGCATAGACACGTCCAACATAAACGGCACTGCTGTGGGGAAGGCCTTCCGCGTAGACGATGCAGCAGGCAGGTATATTGAGTACACAAAGAACTCAATAAAGAACATGTCCCTCTCGGGCCTGAAGATAGTGCTTGACTGCGCAAATGGCGCAGCCTACAGGGTTGCCCCGCCTATCTTCAGAGAATTAGGCGCAGAGGTCATCGTCCTGAACAACAAGCCTGACGGCCTGAACATAAATGATGAGTGCGGCTCCATGCATCCTGAGGTCATAAGCTCTGCTGTGCTCGGCCACAAGGCAGACATAGGCATAGCATTGGACGGGGATGCGGACCGAGTCATAATAGTCGACGAGAAAGGCGAGCAGATAGACGGCGACCACATAATCGCGATGTGTGCTGTCGACATGAAGCGCAGAGGCAAGCTCAACGACAACACGGTCGTCGTGACGGTCATGACCAACATAGGCTTTGACATCGCCATGAACGAGAACAACATAGCAGTGGTCAAGACAAAGGTAGGCGATCGCTATGTGGTAGAGGAGATGCGAGCTAACAACTTCACTCTCGGCGGTGAGCAGTCAGGACACATAATATTCTTCAGGCGCTCCACCACAGGCGACGGGTGCCTCTCTGCGCTCCAGGTCCTCGCCCTGATGAAGACCTCAGGGAAGAAGGTGTCGGAGCTCGCAGGGGTGATGCATTCATACCCTCAGATACTCATAAATGTCATGGTGAGGCAGAAGCGCCCTGTCGAGAACATGCTCAGCGTGTGCCAGGCGATTGCAGACGCGGAAAGGAAGCTCGGCAAGGACGGCCGCGTCCTCGTGAGGTACTCAGGCACAGAGAACAAGTGCCGCGTCATGATAGAAGGCAGGGATGAGGCAGAGATAAAGTCACTTGCAGAGAACATAGCTGATAAGATAAGGAAGGAGATAGGTGAATGAGATGCAGGCAGTCATTTTAGCGGCAGGGAAGTCCACGAGGACGTACCCTTTGACAGTCAACAGGCCGAAGCCGTTGCTCAAGGTGCTTGACAGGACGATGCTCGAGCACAACCTTGACCAGCTGGACGGCCTTGTCGATGAGGTAATCATAGTCGTGGGTTTCAGGAAAGAGATGATCATAGAGAGGTTTGGCCAGGCATACAAGGACATGAAGCTGCTTTACGTAGAGCAGAGGCAGCAGCTCGGCACAGGCCACGCGTTGCAGGAGGCCCAGCATTTCCTCAAGGACAAGTTCATTGTCATAAACGGCGATGACCTCTACTCAAAGCGAGACCTCGCAGCCCTGATAGAATCAGACTATGCGCTTCTCGTCCGGGAGGTCGAGGACGTCACGCGATTCGGCGCTGTGGTGGTCGAGGACAACAAGGTGAAGAGGCTGGTCGAGAAGCCTGACACCAACATCTCGAAGTATGCCAATGCAGGCGCTTATGTGTTCGACACTGACATCTTCAGGATAGAGCTGAAGAAGACCGAGCGCGGCGAGTTTGAGATCACGGATTATGTGTCAGAGCTCGCGCGCATGGGAAAGATGGACTTTGAGGTCGTGAAAGGCCGCTGGCTGTCAGTGGGCTATCCCTGGAACTATCTCGAGGCGAATGTCGCGCTCCTGCATGAGATCGAGGACAATAGGATCGACAAGTCTGTGGAGATAGAGGACAATGTCACGATGAAAGGCGTCGTCGTGATAGGCAAGAACACGGTCATAAAGTCAGGCACCTACATCGAAGGTCCTGTTTTCATCGGCGAGGGCTGTGAGATAGGCCCTAACGCCTACCTGCGCAAGGACACCATAATAATGGATGGCGTGCGCACAAGGGCGGAGATAGTGGACTCTGTTCTTATGGACGGCGTCACCGCGAAGCACAACTGCTACATAGGCCACTCTGTCATCGGAGACAACACCAACGTCGCAGCAGGCACGATAACCGCTGATTACCGTCATGACGGCCAGAGCAACACCACTCTCATCAAGGGCCTGAAGATAGACACAGGACGCAGGAAGCTCGGCGCTTTCATCGGAGAGGACGTCCGCCTCGGCATAGGCACGCTCATATTCCCCGGCCGCAAGATCTGGCCAGGCAAGACAACACTGCCAGGCGAAGTCGTCAAGGAAGATAAGGTATAGAACCACGAAGTCAGCAAAGGCTGGATTGTCGCAAATGCCTGCCCTGCTCCGTTTTTGCTCCGCAAAAACTCCCGCGCCGCCACGCACGCCTGACTCTCTGTACCATTTATTTTTTCCGAAGGACCCGATGATTATTGATTCGATGTGTTAAGCCGATAGCGTGCTGACAGGCGGCTACGGTCAGGCATTTGCTTGAGCGGCAATAGGTAACGCAGTTAAGGTAAAAGAGGCAACTGAAATGTGCGGCATCATAGCCTACATAGGTCCCAAGGACGGAACTTCTATAGTCATCGACGGACTTAAGAAGCTGGAATACCGCGGTTATGACTCCTGGGGCATCGCGGTGCATGGCAACCCTTCGATTGCCGTCGAGAAGCAGGTCGGCAAGATTTCTGATTTCAATGACCTTGACTCCCTTCCCGGAGGCAGGATCGCGATGGGCCACACAAGGTGGGCCACCAACGGCGCTGTCACCCAGGCGAATGCTCATCCTCACACCTGCTGCACAGGGAAGATAGCTGTGGTGCACAACGGCATCATAGAGAACTTCCAGGAGCTGAAAACAGAACTGTCAAGCCACAGCTTCACATCAGACACTGACACTGAGATGATATCCCATTTGATTGAAGAGAACATGCATTCCGGCATGGGTTTTGAGGATTCTGTCCGCCTTGCCCTTACAAGGCTGGATGGCCGCTTCGCTGTCGTCGCGATGTGCTCTGAAACCGACAAGGTCGTCGCTGCGAGGAAAGGATCCCCTCTGGTGATAGGTCAGGGTGAGGATGAATACTTCATAGCGTCAGACATTCCTGCGTTCCTGGAGCACACAGACATGGCTGTCTTCCTTGAGGACGGCGATGTCGCAACTATCTCATCAAAGCCAAAGCCAAATATCACATACACAGACTTCTACGGCAACAGATTATCCCGCAAGCCTACCGCGATAACATGGACAGTGGAGCAGGCAGGCCTCAACGGCCATGAGCATTACATGATAAAGGAGATACTGGAGCAGCGCCATACATTGAAGGACGCGATAGCCCATCCTGACCAGCGCATACAGCGAATCGCGGATATGATAAACGATGCTTTCGGCACGTTCTTCATAGGCTGTGGCACCGCAGGCAAGGTCGCGATGGTAGGCAGCTATATCTTTTCAAAGATCGCGAAAAAGCATGTGAATGTCGTCGTGGGCTCTGAGTTCCCGAGCTATCATGACTTCCTGACAGACCGCACTCTCCTCGTCTGCATATCCCAGTCCGGAGAGACAGCAGACACCCTGGAGGCCATGGAGATAGCGAAGAAGAAAGGATGCAAGGTCGTCTCCATAGTGAATGTCATGGGCTCTACCATGATGCGCACCAGCGATGACTACATCCTGTGCAACTCCGGTCCTGAAAAGGCCGTCTGCAGCACAAAAGTCACCACGGCGCAGATAGCTATCCTCACATTGCTTGCTTATGCCTGCGCAGGCAGGCTCGATGAAGGCAGGAAACTCCTCACTTCTACAGCAAACCGCGTCAACATAATGCTCGACGAGCAGTACCTGAGCGAGATCCAGTTCTTATCCAAGAAGGTCGCTGGTTACGAGTCCATGTACATAATAGGCCGTTCATTGAACTACCCGATGGCATTGGAGGGCGCGATCAAGATGCAGGAAGTCCCTTACATCCATGCGGAAGGATTTGCAGGAGGGGAGCTGAAGCACGGCCCCATAGCATTGATAGAGAACGGCACCCCCTGCATAGCATTGGTTGCCAACGACGAGGTAAAGAACGAGATACTCATAAACGCATTAGAGATAAAGTCCAGGGGCGGCTATATAATCGGCATCTCCCCAAAGGACAACGACATCTTTGACTCCTGGATCCCAGTCCCGGACCTCGGCATAGCCTCACCCATAGCCAACATCATCCCAATCCAACTACTCAGCTACTACACCGCCGTCGAGAAAGAATGCGACCCTGACAGACCCCGCAACCTCGCCAAGTCAGTCACAGTCAAATGATCTTTTCTTGGCCTTCACACCGCTGGTACTTGATTACCCTTGTATGATAGTTAAGGTTCAGCTGTTCAGGTGTGTGCATTGGGCCATCACTTACTTTCTTGTATACTTCCCTGCACTGCTCTTCTGAGAATGTTATCGTATCGACGCCTGTCGCTCCCATGACCCCGAATGTCGTCACCTTATCCCTGTCCCAGCGCTGCAGCTCTTCTATGCGGTCGTGCGGGCCGATGACTTCAGGCTCTCCGACAGGTCGTCCTTCGGCTGTGCAGGTGATCTTCACGAGTATCTCCAGAGGTCTGTTCTCTGCCATCTTTATCGCCTGTGCTGAAGCAGTCATTAATATTATTAACGGTTTTGCAGCTCAGACATCTCAATCTGCCAGATGGGGTGATAGAACCGAGCCAGGGAAAGACGCAGCGTAATGCGCTTCCTGATAGCTTACTTTCTTCAGAGCTGCCTTGCCCTTTTATCGAGTATATCTGTATCTTTCTTCAGCACATGCACGCACTTCTCAAGGACCATCTTGACTGACTTCGGGTCATTCCCTTTCTTCTCTGCCCTGTCCAGCTCCTTCTGAGTCTCCTGTATCTGCCTGTCGATGTCCGCGAGGATATCGTTCCTGATCTTGACTTTTCCCCATGCCATATTGCCTTATGTTTCCAGTCCTGCTTTAAATAGTTTTCCAACAAAACATCCGTATTAATGAGGTGACACTTCTCCCCACACTAATTAATATACTTTTTCTGCCTTACTATACACAGGAGAAGCGAACACTCCATCCGGGCGTTAGAGAGGTTCTCTGCTTCAATCAGACCTAGCTGAAGCTCTAAAACAACAACCCATTGGAGGTGGGAAACATGACAGATTTAGCGATAGCCATACCAAGATTAGGGGAGTTCATCCCCACGATGCAGCCTTCTTACGCGACTGTGGATGAGCTGATGGAGGCCCATGACGGAAGGACATGGGCTGAGATAAAGCATGACGGCTATAGGGTGCAGATACACAGGGGCAAACGCCTGTTGAAGATGTTCACCAGGAACGGCAACGAGCTCAATTACCAGTGCTATCCGGACCTTGTGGAGATAGCAAAGAGTCTCCCCACCTGCATCATAGATGCAGAGATGGTCACTGAAGGCAGCAGCCACAAGGAGGTGTTCGACAGGGTCCAGCGGCGATTCAGGAAGCCGGGCATAAAGCAGGAGACAGTCAATAAATATCTCGCGAGCGGGATAGTTGATGACATACCGCTCCATTTCAATGTCTTCGACACGTTGAGGTTCGAGAGGAAGGGCCTGCTGGAGCTGCCTTTCAACGAGCGGATGTCTTACACAGAGACCCTTGACGTTCCCGAGATCCTGCCTGTCGACGGCGAGATGGTGTGGGGAGCAGCAGACCTGGAGGGCCTGATAAATGACGTGACCAAGAGGGGTGAGGAAGGGCTTGTATGCAAGAACCCTGACTCACATTACCTGCCGGGATCCGACAGGATCGACTGGGTCAAGTTCAAGAGGTCAGAGACCCTGGACCTGGTCATCGTGGGTTTCTACCAGAACGGGAACTATGTCAAGGAGCTGCCTTTCACGTCAGTGCTTGTGGCTGCCTACAATGACGGCACTGCAGGATACGAGACAATGGGCAAGATCGGCGTGACAAGGAAGAATCTGGCTCTCGACATATACGACCAGGTCAGGGAATACATGAAAGAGCAGAGGCCGGCGAACGTGGCTTTTTCCGAAAAGCTGGACAGGCCTTCTTACGCAATGCACGTGCCTGACTTCTACATCGACCCCGAACAGTCTGTAGTGCTGGAGGTCAAGGCCATGAACCTGAACTTCAACAGGAACTGGCAGACTTGCGGCAGGAAAGGGGACAAGGCATTCTCTATGCGCATCGGGTACGCCACCCAGCTGAGGCCTGACAAGTGCCCGAAGCAGGCCACGACCACCCGGAGGATAAGGAAGCTCTACGAGATACAGGAGGGAAAGTAAGATGAAGCTCACGAAGAAGCAACTGAAAGAGAACCAGGCAGGCATCTGCCAGCTGTTAAGAGAGACAGAGCGGGAAGGCATAGAGGATCTCATAGGCTGGATGGAGGATGAGACTGATTTCTTCACAGCTCCGGCATCATCAAAGCCGGAGAGGCACGGCTGCCATGAGGGTGGTCTCGCGAACCATTCAGCGAATGTCTATGCTGTCTTCGAGCAGAAGGCAAGGCAGTACGGTCTCGGCCTGACCGATGATGAGATAGTCATCGCGTCACTGCTGCATGACCTGTGCAAGGCCAACTTCTACACACCGAACACCCTGAAGAACGGGAAGATATCTGAAGCAAAGCCTTATGCGATAGAGGATGCTTTCCCTATGGGTCATGGCGAGAAGTCAGCATACCTGGCATCGAAGTACATCCCTCTGACGAACAACGAGGCCCTCCTCATAAGATGGCACATGGGGCCGTTCGAGAAGGAATGGGAGTTCTACGGCGACAAGGTCAAGAAGGCATGCCCTGCGATAGTCGCGTTCCACCACGCAGACCACGAGGCCAGCACCTATCTTGATGAGAAGCTATGAAATCTTTTTTATATATTATTCATTCATTCTGACAGGCCATTTCTTTTCCCAAAACGCAACAACCCCTATCATCTCAGCTTTTTTTGCAAAATATTTATAAATGGGTCTCTCTCACCTTATCATATCTTGAATCTGTATTTTTGTGGAGGTGTGAAAATATGGCTTTATTCGGACCTAGTATGGGCCTCGCTATGATGGGTGCGTTTTTTGTTGTATGGCTTGTGGTCATACTGGCGTTCTATGTCTATTTTGCCTTGGCTTTGATGTCCATAGCCAAGAAGACCAAGACAAAGAATGCATGGCTTGCGTGGATACCGATTGCGAACATCTATCTGATGACGCAGGTCGGTAAGGTTCCGGCATGGTGGACGCTTTCAGTCCTGCTGCCTATAATACCTTTCATAGGCGGGCTGGCACTGGCTGCTGTGATGATCTACATCTGGTGGAAGATTGCAGAAGCGATCCACAGGCCAGGATGGTGGAGCATACTGCTCATCGTGCCCATCGTGAATCTGGTCATCGTGGGAATAATGGCATGGGGCAAGTAAGCCCTAATTTTTTTATTTTTTTATAGCGCTCTTTCTTGAGAATCAGGTGATGCATGACCTGCCTATCTGCTGAACAAGGACTTTATCCATTCCCACATCCTCTTGAGCACAGGCCATGATTCTTTCTCTTGAGGGCCTTTGGTGTCGAGCCATGCCTCGTCGAGCTCATGCTTGATGCTTATGTCTTCGCACTTGAGCTGCGGAGGGTATGATTCCAGGATTGCGCACTCTTCTTCGCAGAACCAGGTGCAGGGGTCAGGGTCGACGCATAGTGTCCCTTTTCCCTCGATGTTCCAGCAATCAAGGCCTTCTGGGCATGTCTTCAGGGCGTCGCATTCAAGGTCTGTTATGTGCGGCTCTGTGTATTCGATAGGGCCTTTGACCTCTATGGTCGTGGCTTCAGGCTCCTGGATTATGTCTCCTTGTGTATCATAGACCTCGTCTTCCGGAGAAGGGGGTTCTTCTGCAGGGCCTGCTTCACGATCCTCGTATATTGTGGGTTCTTCACCCTGGGCAGATGCCATCCATGCAGTGCATAGAATGAGTATGGTCACGAATGCTGTGAACAGGTCTTTTTTGCGCATTGACTTCACAGGGGTTCAGATGATTATATTATATATAAACCTGTCTGAGACTGCGCCAGTCCTGCTCGTCCTGGTCACTGTCCTGCGTATCGCTTCAGCGTATCGCAGAATCCTTTCAGGAAATCACCGTCACTTGCCGGGCAGTTGCTCCATCTCCAGACCAGTGCGTAGTATACCCTGCCGATCTTGTTGACTGAGAAATGCGGTTGGTTTTCATCGAAACCTTCTGGTCCTATGACGAAATGCGAGCTGTTCAGCTTCTTTGCTTCATATGGCTGCCCATTGGAAGCCTCTCTTGCGAGAGCGATAGAGAGCCGCTTCAGGTCTTTCTCACTTACCCGCCGCGCATACTGGACGAATATCCTGTAGTCAGAGTCCATCCTTACCTCTTCAGCGAGGATTCCTTCAAGGACTGTTTCTCCATTGCTCATTATGATGCCCCTCCAAATCACCTTATGCATAATCGGCAAAAGCGGTGTCTTATAAAGATTTCGCAGGCATTTAAAAGATAAAAGAATCAATGGCAGATTTTTTAAAGGACTCCCGGGATGGCAGTCACATCTCCTCAGGTGCCTTCACATCAAGAAGTCCAAGACCATTAGAAATCACCTGCCGCGCACAATCAATCAAGAACAATCTCGCAGCAGCGACTTTCGCATCCTTCTCCTGCGTGCATGGGCATGAGTGATAGAATTCGTTGAATGCGCGACCGATCCCAAGCAGGCACTGCGCTATGATATGCGGCCTGTACTGCTCGCATGCCTCAGCCACCTTTACAGGGAACTCAGCCAGTGCATTGATCAGCGCGATCTCAGAACCATGTTTCAATGATGCATAATCGACATCCGCAGACACTTCCATGCCAGACTCTGCAGCCTTGCGCAGTATCGAGCAGGCCCTCGCATGGGTGTACTGGAGGTAAGGCCCTGTGTCGCCTTCGAATGATATGCTCTCCTGAGGATGGAACGTCATATCCTTGATAGCATCGACCCGCAGAAGATAGAACTTGATCGCCCCTAATGATATCATCCTTGCCCGGTCATGCACCTCTTCTACGTCAAGGTCCTTGTACCTCTTGAGTATCTCGTCCTTTGCCAGCTCTTCCATCTCGAGCATCAGGTCGTCAGCGTCAACGACCGTGCCCTCTCTGCTCTTCATCTTTCCTTCAGGCAGCAGGACCATGCCGTACGCGAAGTGGTGGCACCTGTCTGCCCACTTGTAGCCTAATTTCTTCAGTAACGTGAACAGCACCTTGAAGTGATAGTTCTGCTCTGTCGCGACCACGTATGCCATGCCATCGAACCTGAACTCGTCATGCCGGATAAGTGCAAGGTATAGGTCCTGCGTGACATACACTGATGTGCCGTCCGACCTCAGTAATACTTTCTCCCCCAACCCTTCCTTTTCAAGGTCAACAACTATTGCCCCGTCATCGTTCTTCTTGAACAGGCCTTTCTTGAGGCCCTCAAGCACCATCTTCTTTCCTTCGAGGTAGGTCCTGCTCTCGTAGTATTCCTTGTCGAACTCGGCCATGTCAAACCGTTTATACGTCTCCTTGAATCCTGCGAATGCCCACTCGTTCATCTGCTTCCACAATGCCCTGACCTCTGGATCCCCTTTCTCCCATTTCAGGAGCATCTCTTTTGCCTCTTCCTCAAGGGACTCATCCTCTTTCGCCTTCTGGCAGAACAGGACATAATAGTCGCCTACGAAATGGTCGCTCTTCCTGTCAGAGTCAGCAGGCGTCTTTCCCTCTCCCCATCTCTGGTACGCGAGCATGCTCTTGCAGATATGCACCCCGCGGTCATTGTTTATGTTGACTCTCTTGACATCATATCCCTGTGACTGGAGTATCCTTGACATGCTCTGCCCGAGCGCCATGTTCCTGACATGTCCTAAGTGCAATGGCTTGTTGGTGTTCGGCCCTGGGTATTCTATGAGCATCGTCCGGTCTTTACCTGCAGATGAATTGCCGAACTTCTCGCCATTGTCTGCTATCTCCCTTAGAACCCCTTCTGCCATCCTGTCTTTGCGCACGAAGAAGTTGAGGTAAGGTCCGATATTCCTGACCTCAGATATCATGTCGTCCGGTCTTATCTTTCCTGCGAGGTATTCAGCGACCTGCACAGGCGATTTCTTGAGTTTCTTGGAAAGGATAAAGCATGGGAACGCGTAGTCTCCGAGATTTGGGTCCGGAGGCACCTCTATGACGCTTTCATCGATGTCATCAGCGCCTGCCTCATCCACGATCTTCTCGATTATGTGCAGCTTGAACTCATCCATCTTGCTTCTTCTTGGCCTCCTTGCGTGCTTTCCGTCCTGCCAGCTTCTGCCTGACCTTCTGGCCGAAGGTGGTTATCGCGTGCTGCTTGACCGGCTCCAGCTCGACCTTCTGCTTCTTTGCTATCGCGCGTATGTCGCGCTTCAGCTCCCTGTACATCTTCCTCAGGAGCGCATACTCTCTCCATCTGATATATAGGATGATGAGATATATGCCGAACACGCCGCCCACGAACACCTTGAGTGTATTGACAAAGGTGCCTATAGGCCCCAGGATAGGGAATATTGTGGAATTGAGCTCTACCAAGCGATCACCTCGTTTAAGGAGTCCAGCCTGTTTTTATTTATTAATGTATCGCAGCAACTCCGTGCCCTCTCCGCTTTTTGCTTGCTTTTGTCGCGAACCCAGGTTCTGTGGACTGCGATATCAGCTTTGTGGAGAGTTCCTGATGTAAACTTTTTGCCGAAGGCCAAATATGTTATTGATTAGGTATCTAGAAAAACAACATCAGTATTAGTGGCATTCTACTGCAGAAAAAATCAAACAAAAAGATTAGAACTCTTCTTCCTCTTCCCCTTCAGAGACATCCCTTATCTCTGTCGCTTCCTCAACGCCGCGCAGGAAAGCAGTGCCTTTCGGGTCTTCATCATCTTCGTCTTCGTCTAATGATACTGTCTCGACCTGCGAATCAAAGAATTCATCATCCTCATACTCGTCCATGTTTTATCACCTTTTTTATGAGTTGATGGAAAGGTTTTCATAGCCTCTTTAAATAAGTTTCGCAGGATGCGATATATAATTTATATAATTTGAAACGTTTCCGAAATTATCACTACCCCGACGTGAAATAATCACAAATAAAATCAGAATTCTTTCAGGAATTTGATGAGCTTCTTGGCTTTCTCTATCTCAAGGAACTCTTTCTTCTTCATGCTCGGCACGTCTTTCGGCTTCTTCCTGCTGTAAAGCATAAGCCGGTCTGCGTCAAGCAGCTCAGATACCTTCTCGAAATGCGGGTTCGCCTTGTCTCCCACGCTCGTCAGTATGACTTCCTTGTGCCGCTTCGCTATGACATCGAAAGGCGATCTTGACATCTCTTCAGACCTGAAGCCCAGGTCAGAATACTTCTTTGACACATAACCATTTCCTGATTTAGTGACTATTGGTATCTTGTGTTTTGAGAAGATGTCTATCCGTTTGAATACAGAGTTGCCCAGCGCATCATACATGCGCACCGCATTCTGCAGTGTTATCTCTGCCCCGCCTGTCTCGTACTTCTGTATCATCTTGCGAGACACACCTACCTTGTCAGCCAGCTCGTTCAGCGAAAGTCCCAGCTCTTCCCGCTTGTGCCGCAGTTCGCTTCCGTCCAGCTGCACAGTAGGCCCTGCCTTGCTGCTCTTTATGAAAGGCATCCTGTTGCGCACAGAGTTCTCGAAAGTGTCGAGGCTCATCGTATAGACCCCGTGCCGCGCATACACCACGTTCCGCTCCAGCGGGAATCCTGCTTTCTCAGACACGATGAACGGCACAGCAGAGAGGTAATCTGCAACCTTCACCATCTCGCCAACCACTTCCTTTCCCAGCGTGTTCGCATCCTCAACAGCCTTCACAAGAACTATCCGACCCCCCTGCCGCGCAACGATATCGAAGCAGCTGCGAGCCAGGCTCTTCACAGTATACCTCTCCCGCAGCAACACGATGCACACCTGCTCTATCAGTTGGCGCTGTTTCATAGCAGAAATCCAAACATCTGCATTATATAATACTTACTGGCAGGTCTAAGCCAATTAAAGTGACAATGCCGCCTAGCGAGCTAAAAGATAATGATTCGCTACGTATTGCAGCTGGGCAACGATAAGCGCTAAACTAATAGACAGTGAGCGCGGCATTGTCACTAAACTGCGTTTCTGGACTTACTACTGGCAATAACTTTTTTAAACCCTTTCCCATTTCCCAAGTCCATGATCATAACTCTTTCGGGAACATCTGGAGCAGGAAAGACAACTATCGCCAACAGGCTTGTGAAAGAGCTCGGCCTGAACCATTACTATATGGGCGGGATCAGGAGAAAGGTCGCCAAGGAAAGGGGCATGACCCTTGATGAGTTCAACAAGCTTGGCGAGAAGGATCCTTCTACAGATAAGATGGTTGATGATTATCTTGTAAAGCTTGGGAAGACAGAGGATGATTTCATCGCAGAAGGGCGTACAGCCGCTTATTTCATACCCAACTCAGTAAAGCTGTACCTGAAATGTAATTTCATGAAAGGGGCAGAGAGGATACTTACTCAGCTGAAGACTGAAGAGACAGAACGGAATGAGGACATATCAGAGTCTGTTGAGCAGAAGGCAGAAGAGCTGAAGAAGCGTCTTGAATCCGACAAGCTGAGGTATATGAAGTTCTATGGCGTTGATGTATATGATGAGAGCATGTATGACTTTGTGCTCGACACCACTGACCTGACAAAGGAAGAGGCTTATCAGAACGTGCTTGATTATATCAAGAGCCGTCAGAAATAACCCAAACCTTTATATATAAATATAATTAGTGGAAGGTCATCCTTCTAAGATTTATAACGCGAGTTAGAGGGAACTAAAATGACTGAAACCATTAAAGAAGGCGATTTTGTAGAGATTGACTACACAGGAGTCCTTAAAGGCCTTGATTTAGTCTTTGATACGACTGTTGAGGCTGAAGCAACGAAAAACGAGATACATGACCCTAAGATGTCTTATGGGCCTGTCGCTATCTGCATAGGCCAGGGACAGATACTCCAGGGTCTTGACTCAGCGCTTGTAGGGCTTGAGATAGGCCAGAGGCATGAAGTGGTTCTCCCGCCAGAGCAGGCCTTCGGAAAGAAGGACGGCAAGCTCATGAAGCTCGTCCCGACATCTATTTTCAAGAAGCAGAACATCAACCCGATGGTCGGTCTGCAGGTCCAGATCGATGGGACATTGGGCACTATCCGCACAGTCACTGGAGGAAGGACAGTCGTTGATTTCAACCATCCTTTCGCAGGCAAGGAGGTGCTCTACAGGGTCAACATAATACGCAAGATCACAGATGACAAGGACAAGGTCATGGCTCTCATTGAGCTGGCCTTGAACCAGAAGAGGGAAGCGATCAATATTGAAGTCAGGGAAGGGAAAGCCACGATCACTCTGAAGGCGGATTTCCCTGCCGAGCTTTTGGAGACATTGAAGGAAAGGATAAAGAATGTTCTCTCATCCATAAAGGATGTTGAGTTCAAGACTCCGAAGAAGACCGGGCCTAAGGAAGAGACAAAGAAAGCAGAGACGGAGAACAAGCCTGCTGAGAAGCAGGAAAAAGAGGAGAAACAGGTTTAAAAGGCTGAAACAAAGTTTATATACGCAATAAGCTTTTGGTTCGTCGTCAGACGGAGGTGGGCATGTTGGACAGTTTCATTCAGGAAGCGACCCAGGGGGTCGAGGAGCAGGAGAGGCCGCATCAGGAGGATCAGCCCGAGGAGTTTCATGAGGAGCACCATCCTGTTGAAGAGAATCATGAGCAGTATCATGAGCCTCAGCATGAAGAGCACGATCACGAAGAGCATTATGTTCAGGACCAGGCTGAGCAGGAAGTGATAGCAGAACACGCGCCTCAGGAATATCATGAGGAGCCGCACGTTCCTGAACAGCAGGATGAGCACCCTGCCGAACAGCACCAGGCAGAACGTCACGAGCCCAGGCAGGATTTTGTATTGCCGGCTGGCGACCATAACCCTAAGCTCCACCAGAGGCCTTCAATCAAGGACGAGCTCGATGCAGAGCTCGAGGCCATGATAAAGAGGCAGATGGCCAGGATAAAGGTCGTCGGAGTCGGCGGCGCAGGCAACAACACGATCAACCGCATCACAGAGATCGGCGTGAAGGGCTCTGAGATAATCGCGGTCAACACAGATGCGCAGGACCTGCTTTACGCGAACGCTGCCAGGAAGATACTCATAGGAAAGGAGATAACGAGCGGCCTCGGTGCAGGCTCCCAGCCGAAGATAGGTGAGGAGGCGGCGAAGGAGAATGAGGCCGACATCAAGAAGGTGCTGCAGGAGTCTGATCTCATATTCATAACATGCGGCCTCGGCGGAGGCACAGGCACAGGAGCTGCGCCGGTCATCGCAGAGGTCGGCAAGAAATTAGGTTCGCTTGTCGTGGGCGTGGTCACGCTCCCTTTCGCCATGGAGGGCCAGAGGCGTTACGAGAACGCCGTGGTCGGCCTGGAGAAGATGGAGAACATCGTCGACACGCTCATAGTGATACCGAACGACAAGCTGCTGGAGCTCGCTCCGGACCTTCCGCTGCAGACGGCGTTCAAGGTCGTGGACGAGATACTCGCGAACTCCGTGAAGGGGATTGCAGAGCTGATAACCAAGGCCGGTCTTGTCAACCTTGACTTCGCGGACATCCGCACGGTCATGGGCAAGGGCGGCGTAGCGCTCATAGGCGTTGGGGAGTCGGACTCCGAGAACCGCGCCACAGAGGCTGTCGAGAAGGCGATCAACAACCCGCTGCTCGACGTGGACATCAGCGGAGCGAACGGTGCGCTGATAAACATATGCGGCGGCCCCGACATGACGCTCGAGGAGGCGAGGAAGATCGTCGAGACGATCTCTGACAAGCTCGACCCTGAGGCTAAGGTCATCTGGGGCGCGCAGATATCAGAGGACCTCGAGAACACGATCCGCACATTGCTCATCGTCACAGGCGTCCGCTCGACGCAGATATTCGGCCCTGAGCGCAAGGTGAGCGACAAGAAGCGGCGCGAGATGGAGACCGAGCTCGGGATTGATTTCATAGACTAGAGAGGGAATGGAAAATGGATATAAAATCATGGCCGCAGAGGATAAAGGCTTACTCGCTCGAATGCTGGCGTGTCCTGAGGATAACGCAGAAGCCGGGCAATGAGGAGTTCAAGACCATAGTCAAGGTCTCGGGACTGGGCATGCTCATCATCGGCTTCATAGGGTTCCTGATAACGATGATCAAGGAATTGCTTTTGTAAAAAGAGGGTGAACTGATAATGTCTGAAGAAACACAAGAACCAGTGAAGGAAGGGAAAATGGAACAAGAGAATGCAGAAGCGCAGCCTGAAGAGATAAAGGCAGAGGAGAAGGTCGAGGAGGCCGCTCCGGCAGAAGAAGAGAAACCAGAGGAGCCTGCAGAAGAGGCTCCAGAAGAGCAGGAAGAAAAGCCAGCCGAAGAAGAGAAAGCAGAAGAGCCTGCAGAAGAAGAGAAACCTGAAGACAAGCCTGAGGAAGCCGACAAGAAAGAAGAAGATAAAGAGTCAGCTCCTGCAGAGCCCAAGAAGAAGGAATCAATCATATTCGCATTGAGGACTACAGCCAACAGGGAGGACCAGGTCATGGATTTCGTGACGAGCAACATCACGAGGAAGGGCCTGGATGTGTACTCTGTGATAAGGGCACATGGAATGAGGGGCTATATCTTCCTTGAGGCCGGCTCCAGGGTTGACGCTGAGCAGGCCGCGTATGGCATACCTTATGCAAGGGGCATACTGCCGAAAGAGATAGACTACTCTGAGATGGAGCACATGATAGAGCCCATGAAGCGTGAGCTCAACATAAGGAAGAGCGACATTGTCGAGATCATATCAGGCCCGTTCAAGCGCGAGACGGCAAAGATAACCAGGATAGATGAGCAGAAGGAAGAGGTTGTCGTCGAGCTTGTCGAGGCCGCGGTGCCTATCCCCATAACATTGAAGATAGACGCCGTCAAGGTCATAAGGCGCGACTCAGAAGAGGTCAAGCTTTAGATAATATAAAAACCGGTTGCCCGCAGATGCGGGAATCCAACACGTAAGTCCATGAGAGGCTGGCGTGGGAGACATGAAAAATGGCTAAGGAAAGTGTAGATGTTCTTATTGAGGGCGGTAAGGCCACGGCCGCGCCGCCGCTGGGCCCTGCTTTGGGTCCGCTTGGCGTGAATATCGGCCAGGTAGTGGTGGATATCAACAAGAAGACAGAGTCATTCAAGGGCATGCAGGTGCCTGTCAAGGTGACTGTCGATTCTGACACGAAGACGTATGACATAACAGTCGGCACTCCGCCTGCTTCTGCTTTGATAAAGAAGGAGGCAGGCATAGCCAAGGGCGCATCAAACCCTCTCCTGGAGAAGGTCGCGGACCTTAGCATAGAGCAGATCATCAAGATTTCCAAGATGAAGGAGGACAACCTCCTTGGCGCGAACCTCAAGCAGAAGGTCAAGGAGATAGTCGGCACCTGCCAGGCCATGGGCGTCCTCGTCGAGGGCATGCAGGCCCATGACGCGATAGACGCGGTCAACGCAGGAAAGTTCGACGAGGAGATCAGGACAGAGAAGACAGAGATGACCGATGAGGAGAAGAAGCAGCTCGAGGAGGAGAGGAAGAAGCTCCAGGAGGAGCTCAAGGTAAAGCGCGATGAGTATCTCGCCAAGGCCAACCAGATCCTCGCCAGCCTGGAGGGCAAGACCGGCTCCGAGAAGCGCAAGAAGCTCGAGGAGGCAGAGATACCCTCGCCTATCATCAACGAGCTCGTGCCTGCTGAGAAGGAGGCCCCTGCTGCAGGCGGTAAGTGAGAATACTAAATCTTTTCAATTTTTTTTCTCTTTATGATTCACGAAAGAAACAGTCAGTAGTCCAGGTCATCGAGCTCGGAATCCTCGAGGTCTGTCTCTTCGTCATCGACGTCAAGAGCGCTTTCCTCTATCTGCTCCTCTTCTTTGAGGTTCTCATCGTCCCATTCGGTATCTGCCATTTTGATCCTGCAAAACATCAATAGTTATATTTCACTTCTGCGTTGAAGTCCGCCCCGCATTCCGGACAGTAGTCTGCATCCTCATCTATCTCAGAGCCGCAGATATTGCACTCTTTAGGTGCCTTGGCAGGCTTTTCTTCACCCGTCATTTTCCCACACATAATTAGCCTTCGGGATATTTAAATCTTTCTCGCCCTGTTTTTACATATTTATAAGAAGCCGTGAATTTCACAGGTGCTTATTCATGCTCTTCCCTGCTGAGCCTCTGGTATCTTTCATGCCTTATTCCGAGGGAGTCCAGCATCCCGACGACCCTTGACTTCTCGGTTCCAAGGCCTTTCCAGTCCAGTACTACCATTGAGAAATTCTCGCCGTTCTTCTCTACAGCCTGCTTGAGCATGTTCTCATCAAGCGCTTTTAGGACATACTTTGGGCAGACATGCCCTACGGCATATTCTGTCCTTGACATGAGCTTGGTCGCGACCTGGCTGTAATGCCCTCCACCGAGGACGATGACTTCCTTGTACTTCTTTGCCTTGTTCATGCATAGGTAGTTGACGACGTTGGCGATCACCTCTCCTGCGTCCCCGCGGGTCCATTCAGCCTCTGCGCTCCCTATCTCTATGAACAGGCAGGGCTTATCGATTGCAGGGCCGTGGTGCGTGCACTCCTGCGCTATCTCGAACTCATCACCGCCATACACGCCGTCTATCTTTGACAGCGCCTCTTTCATCACTCCTGGCAGTGCCCTGCACAATGTCTTCTCTGAGCCGCCTGCCTCTGCCTTGTCCCAGTTGCCTGGCACGTGCACGCAGAAGCATTTCTTTCCGCTTGCTGCCTGGTGCCTTGTCGCGAATATGATCCAGTCCCCCTCTATCTCTTTGTCCACCCCGTCAGAATCTATCGTGGGCTTCTCGACAGTGTAGAGCTTTATCCCCTGCTTCGCGAACACAGGGCTGTTGTTGAACATCTCCGTCGTCTCATTGAACCCGTGCACCCCTACGAGTATGTCCCGTATGTTCAGCCCTGCAGGATCCTGCCTGGATACTATGATGGAGGGTTTCATGCTACACCTACCAAATATTTAAATATATAAAAACTATTCGGATTTAAATCCATCAACTGAGGAGGTCAGACAAATGAAAAGAGGGACAGTTGTTCTGTTGATATCTCTGCTTGTCCTTGCCATATTCATCGCAGGCTGCAAGGAGAAGGCAGGGGAGGCTTACCGTTTCAGGAAGCCCGCGATAAAGGCGCCGGTTCCGCAGGCGAAACCGGTCGCGAGACCAGTTTTCAATGTAAGCGGGCCAGGCAATGAAAGCCTGCCTGTCAATGAGAGTGTACCTGCCAACAATTCAGGTATGCCTGTGAATGAGAGCGCGCCGGTCAATGAGACTCATCCCGGCAATCAGTCAGCGCCGGCTAATGAGACAGCACCGGTGAATGAGACATTTCCAGGCAATGCGACATATCCGCCCATGAATGAGTCTGCACCTGCTAACAATAGCGGATGGGCAGGCAACCAGTCGAACAATACCAATTCGACATATTGATATTTTTTATCATCTTTTTTCTTTTTCTTTTTCCATACCCAAACCTTTTTATATTCTCTTTCTTATTTTAGATAAAAAGAGGTAACGATGCTCGAACAATTATTCGACATGAAGAGCATAAAAGGCAGCAGCCTTAACATAGTTCTCATTGGGATAATATATGGATTCATAGGCACGTTCAGCGCCCTTCTGCTCTTTCCCAACTATGTCTCGATAATGAGCCTTGCTTTCACGTCTATCCTGCTCATCCCTTCCATCGGATACCTCATCCAGAAGGAGGAGAATATTGTCGCAAAGGAGAGACACTTCTCCCTGCGCATCCTGTTCAGGGACCACAAGGACATAATGAGATTATACCTGCTCCTGTTTCTTGGCGTATTCATCTCCTACTGCGCGATAGGAGTCTTCACATCCAGCGCTTACGTCAACCATTACTTCATGGCGCAGCTGAAAGTCGCGGGCATAGCAGGCCAGGCCACAGGGACGGGAGGGGAGTTCGTGGGCATACTGCTCAACAACCTACTGGTATTGGCAATCTGCTTTGTCCTTAGCCTGGCGTACGGCTCAGGATCGATACTTTTCATCGTGTGGAACGCGTCTGTGTGGGGCATCGTGTTCGGCTATTTCATCCGCCAGTCAGCTTCAGCGCAGGGCATGAGCGCAATATCGTATTTCGGAAAGACATTCCTGCCTTTCCTGCCGCACATGGTGACAGAGGCAGCGTCATACATCGTCGCGGCCATCATGGGAGGGGTCATAGCAAAAGCTATCATAAGAGAGAAGATGTTCTCCAAGAAGTTCTACCACATACTCACAGACGGACTCATGCTGGCATTCTTCGGCTTCCTGCTCGTCGTCTTGGCAGGCATCATAGAGGTGTTCGTGTTTCCATTGTTCCTGTAATCTATTTTCTGATTCTCGTAATTCATACCCCTTCTTTCCGCAACATTTATAAATAAGTATTATTTTAAGTATTAATATACTTATATATAAAACATCAGAGATTGTGCAGGATCTCTGATGTGCTCAGAAGCCCGATAGGGATTCTGACAGAAAGATTAATAAATAAGTAAATATTTAAGTAAATAAATAAGTATAGAAAAGTCGGCCAAACACGATACCAAGACCACGAACTCCGCAGAGCTGAGACTGCGCTGTCTGCTTACTAAGACTGACTGACTATTCACGAAGTCAGGGGCTAAGAACTCACTGACTATTGTTTTTTCGCCGTAGGCGTAAATATACTATTAATCCATTTTGGGATGCTCAATGACCACAATCAAGAGAAAATTATACAAGCGCGGATCGAGCTTTGAGACCACTATTCCTATGCCTCTCCTTTTCGCGCTGGACCTTGACAAGAGGCATCATGTTCTTTTCAATTTCGACCAGCAGAGCAGCCGATGGTATGTAGAGTTCGAAGAGGCTGGGGAAACAGAGGTTACGCAAAAAGAGGTTAGGCAAAAAAGAGGTAGGAGAAAGTGAAACTGGTTTTCCATGGTGGGGCAAGAGAAGTAGGCAGGAGCTGCATAGAGGTAGCGACTGGCAAGAAGCGTCTCTTGCTCGACTGTGGCCTTAAGCTCACAGAGCATCAGACAGAATACCCGATAGGATTTGACCGGGTCGATGATATCGACGCGGTATTCATCAGCCATGCGCACCTCGACCACACAGGAGCCCTTCCTCTCCTGGACCACAGGGGCATGGACTGCCCGATATTCATGACAAAGGCGACAAAGGCACTCACCCGGCTGATACTCAAGGACGCGTTCAAGATAGGGAAGATAACGCACCAGCATCTCGGGTATGATAAGACAGACATAAGGAAAGTGCTTGAATGCATAAGGAATGTCAAGGTCGACACCAAAGGCAGTTTTGACAGCATCTCATTCGAGTATTTTGGCGCAGGCCACATACCTGGCGCAGCGTCGATCCTTCTCCGCATGGACGACACCACCCTCCTTTACACCGGTGACATCAACACCATTGACACGAGGCTTCACAGGGCTGCTGAGACAGATTTCCCTGGCATAGACATCCTCGTATGCGAGTCAACATATGGAGATAGAGACCACCCTCCACGGGATAAGGCAGAGCACGAGTTCCTAGACAGCATCCAGGATACATTGAGAAGAGGCGGCTCTGTCATTATCCCAGTTTTTGCTCTCGGGAGGTCGCAGGAGATAGTGCAGCTCCTAGCGACAAGGTCGTTCAAGGCATCGATATACTTCGACGGGATGGGCATTGCAGCGACAGACATCGCGCTCGAGAACCCCGATTCGATAAGGTCCCCTGCTGCGCTCAAGAAGGCGATAAGCAAGGTCAGGCTGGTGAAGTCGAACACAGACAGGATGGAAGCGGTAAAGACCCAGTCGATCATAGTCACGACGTCGGGCATGCTCACAGGCGGGCCTGTCATGCACTACATGAAATACATGAACGACCCGAAGAATGCCATCCTGCTCACAGGCTATCAGGCAGAGGGCACCAACGGAAGGCTCCTGCTCGAGGAAGGTAAGCTCTTTATCGACGGGTGGAAGACCAGCGTGAAGTGCGAGGTGAAGCAGTTTGACTTCTCTGCGCACGCAGGCATGGCCCAGCTGAAGGCGCTGGTGAGGAAGGTCAGGCCGAAGAAGGTTGTGTTCATCCATGGTGAGGACCATTCGGTCCAGAACCTGAGGGTCTGGGCAGATGCTTTAGGCATGGAGGCATACGCCCCTAAATTGGGTGATGTCATAGAGGTTTGAATGTTGAATGATGTTTGAAGGATGTTATGTGTTTGCAAAAGGGTGATAGTATGAAGCTGAAGCTTAAGGACGCGATATCGAGCATGGATTACCATGACCTTGTGGAGCTGCATGAGGACCTCAAAGAGGGAGGCCACGCGACAAGGAGTATGGTTGAGCAGAAGATAGTCGAGAAGGAGAAGGAGATGGGGAAGCTCTGCTCTGTATGCAGCTCAGAGATAGACCCGCACAGCACCAACAACTATACGATACTCCTTGGGCCTGAGGGCCTGCGGAGAAAGGCGAACTTCTGCGCTCTCGACTGCCTGAAGTTCTTCATAGCGAACATGGAGAAGAGGAAGGCAGAGCTCAAGAGGAATGATGGTGCAGGAGAAGAGGACCGTACATGATGGCTAGGTTTATCACGATAATCATAATGCTTGCATTGTTCCTGCTATTGGGCACTGCGTGCACCATAACAGGAAGGAGTGCAGAGGTGATGAGCGATGGGATAGTGGCCTGCTCCCTGAACACAGACATGGAATTCCTAAGGCTTAACGGACTTGTCCAGGCCTGCTATAGGGAGAACAGCCTTTATTTCATCGTGGAGAACACCGGGACCAGCCAGGTATCAGGACTCAGCGTGCAGCTGGAGTCAGACTACAACCTGACCATGACCATAAAGGAGCCGATACCTCCTGGCGAGACATCCCAGCAGAGCATTAGCTTCGGCTCGCAGGGCATCAGTGGTGCGAGGTCATTGAGGATATACCCGCTGACAGGCCCGAATCGCAATGTATGCGAGAATGCAGCCATATACACAGAACTGGAAAGATGCTGAGATTCGCTGAGATTCGCATTGGAAATCAGGATATAAATCACGCAAATCATGCCATATATGTATAATATTTATAAATGAATGATGCTTTCATGCCCCTTGGGGTGTGTCAGCGCTTACAGTGTTTATTAGGTGCTTATGATGAAAAAAAGAGGTGGAAGTGAGCGCAGGCTTAGTCATAAGCCTGCAAAGAAGGCAAGGACAAAGCCTGCTAGATCATCTTCTCCTAAGAATATTTCTCCTAAGAAGATACCTATACGCAGGTCAAGTGAATCCCTGCTGAAGCGTGAGGAGGAGCTTGTCGGGAAGGAGTTTAGATGGGCGTTCGGGCCAAGGGAGTTCCACGTGACCCTGCTGGTCCTTTCGCTGGTAATACTCTCGTTCCTCTTGAATTCATGGAGCCTGGTTTTCTATGGCGCTCTCACGATAGGCGTCCTCCTGTTCGCGCATTTCCTGCATTTTCATTCCCACAGGCCTCACGATGTCATAAGCATCATAGGTATCTTCTTCTTCCCTCTCCTGTTCACCATTATCGCGTTCCCTTCAGACCCTATGGTGTGGTTCCTGCTGGCAGTCTATATCCTGTCGGCCATATCCACGATCATAATATACCATCACCATAAGGGAGAGCACGCACCCCTGAAGATAATGTGGCAGGTGACGTATTCCAAGATAGTGGCGATAACAGCTGCCATGATAGTCGCGTGCCTCCTGCCGTTCATATTCCCTGACACGTTCCTCAGCGTGTTCGAGCTCATATTCATATTCCTGCTTCCGACAGCTTTCGTGTTCTTCTTTTTCTCGAAGTTCTTCTATGTGTATTTCTTCGACAGGAGACACATAAGGATAGACATCCTCCGGAGCCTGCGCCACACCATAATATACAGCCTGGTCTTCATGGTCGTGCTGATGTGCATCTATTCGCTTTTCGCCACGGCGCTGTACAATTCGAGGATGGACAAGTATGATTCGGACCTCGATCTTGCGCTGCTCAGCGTGTCGAATGTCGAGAAGAGCATCATGAGGGACCCGCAGGGATTCCAGGACCTGAAGGTGACAAAGGACCTTATGGCATTCTCGTCAGACCTGCGCGATGAGATATCAAAGGGGAAAGCTGATGCCATGGAGCGCAGGATAGCCTTCGCAGACATCATGGATGATTCTTATTTCAGGAGCATGGCAGACAATGTGCTAAGCATAGTGAAGTACAACATGCTGCAGCAGGAGCTCGTCAATCTCAAGGCCCAGATGTTCACGAGGTACGGGCAGGTCTCTGAGGCGGTAGGCCAGAACATCCCGCAGGATGGCGGAAGCCAGGCGCTTGATGCGTATATAGGTTCAAACAGGTTATACGTGGAGAAGTATTTCAACCCGCTTTCCCTGAACCCTGAGATACAGGACAGCCTTGAGAAGCTCAACGACCCTCTTATATCATATTCAGATTTCGAGAATGACGGCTTCCTATACTGGTTCACAGAGGACACAGGCCTGTTCAGGTTCTATGACGCTGATTCATTGTTCGGCAGGCAGATGGGCACTGTAATAAAGCATCTTGAGGAGATAAGGCAGTTCACCAGGCTCTATATCAACCTTCTCATGTTCATAGATGTGGAGACCGTGTCAAGCTCTGCGATGGAGCACCTCTACTTCACGGGGGAGTCTGACTCGATGCCGGTCAGCGCTGCTGTGCGTTACAGCGTGCTCAAGGATTGGATAGACCACACGCAGGGTCCGCAGCCCTACCCTGAAGAGGCTGCAGGGGCGGTATGAAGATGACAAAGAAGAAGACTGCTAGGAAAATGAAGAAGACGACGAAAAAGAAGCCAACAAAGAAGAGGGCTGTGAAGAGGAGTAAGCCCGCAAAGAAGAAGCCGGTCAGGAAGAAGGCAGCTAAGAGGAAGCTGGCCAGGAAAAAGGCAACAAAGAAAAAACCAGCTAAGAAGAAAGTCACGAAGAAAAAGAAGGCTGTTAAGAAGAAAGCCAAGAAGAAACCGGTCAGGAATAAAAAGAAGAAGGCGGTCAAGAGGAAGACCCGGACCAAGAAGCATCATGATACCCAGCTCTCATTGCCCGAGGCGGAAGACTGGTATGAGAGCCATATCGATAAGCACATAGAGAAGGTCGATGAGCACATAGAGAGGTACAAGGACGCCCTTGACACAGGGAAGGAGGTCAAGCCTGTCGATGTCTTCTCTGCAGTGGATGTCGAGAAGGCGATAAGGAAGGACCTGAGGGCGGAGTTCGGCAGGAAGGACGAACCTGCCGCAAAGGGCTGGAGACCGTCTGACAATGCGTCGCTGATTTTCTACTTTGTCTCATCGCTTATATCCGTAATGTTTCTCGCGTTCCTGTTCGGGACTCCCACTACAGGGGTGTTCTATTTCATATTCGGCATGTTCATATGGTGGTGGTCGCACCACATACACATAACAAGGTCGAGCGTGCTCAAGGCATTCCTTGCATTGGGCAGCCTCCTGGTCCTTCTCTACCTTGCGACACTGGTATTTGACGACCTGTTGAGCATCATAGTCTGCGTGGTATACGCGCTCTCGATCATTATAGCCGGGTTCCTGTATTTCTATCATGTGAAGCGGGAGCTGTCAGAGGAGATCCATAGGTCATTCCCGAGGACTTTCCTCGTCGTGTTCTACTCGCATATCCTCGCGTTCACAGCAGCCGCTCTGATCGCATATCTGATTTCCTTCCTGCTGACAGGAGACAGTTTCATAAGCATGATGCGGATACTGATAGCATGGCTTTTGCCTGTGCTCCTGGTATATTTCTTCCTCACGAAGTTCCTGTACCTCAGGTTCTTCGACAGGAAGCACATCCGGCGTGACCTGAAGAAAGCATTGAAGCACGGGGCAGCGTACTGCGCCATATTCATGGCAGTCATAATCTTGGCGTACCTGCTTACCGCATTCCAGTTCGTAGGGTCTGAGCGTGCAGAGCACGTCAGCACTCTGGACGCTTCGATATCCTCCATGCAGTCGATGAGGCAGGACATTATTGGTTTCGCGGATGAGAATGGAGCAGAAGAACTGCCGGGTCTGAAGGTCACGAACGACATACTGCTGCTTTCTGACCAGACCGCGGAGCAGGCAGCAGAATTGAGGCAGGAGCTTGACAGGCAGGACCTTTCATTATCTGACTACTTCACAGACGATTATTTCACAGTTATGTCGCAGGACAGGATGCGCGTCTCAGCGACAGCCGGGTCAGCCTATGCCGTATCTGTTGTCCGGAATGACCTGTTCAGGGAATACCTGAGGCTGAGGTCATTTGAGGAGTCCGGAGAGTTCGATGACGGCTCGCTCACCCTTGATGAGCATCTGCTCTCGCTTTCAGAATACGTGAATACTGCTTACGTCCCGTATGAGGAGCCTGCCAGCTTCACGGCGCTGAGGGATAAGGTGGACTCGTCCATGGATTCATACACAGCTCTGCTCGCTGATAGCAGGCTGCTTGAGTTCAACCTCGCGTACAGCCCTGACATGAATATATTCATGGAAGGCGATTCCAGGTTCTCGAAGCGGATCTACGACATGATGTACCACACTTCGATGTTCAGGGACCTGATGGTGCTGGGCCTGAACAGCATACTCCAGCAGGCGCATGAGACTGTAGACCCGATGCCGATATCATATCTGTATGAATCGCAGAGTGAGGAGTCGACAGAGAGTGCAGTGCTCAGGTACAGGATAATCAAGTCCAACTTTGAGGCTACGTTGTCATTGTTTGAATGACTTCGCCCAGCAGCGCCGCTACCGCCTAGCGAGCTGACAGGATAAGTAGCGGGAATCATCGCAGTTGGGCGAAAGACGGCGGATATTTAATCGACAGCGAGCGCGTTGCGGCGCTGCGTTTTGAAGAGATACAAAATGTCATACTACAACACACCCCTGAAAGAGCTGTTTGTGCATTTCTCTGCTTCTGATAAGGGCCTTTCCTCAGAAGAGGCAGCCAGGCGGATGCAGAAGTACGGTCCTAATGAGATCAAGAAGCAGGAGGGTGATCCATGGTGGAAGCTCCTGATGGAACAGTTCAACTCCCCTGTCATCTGGATATTGCTCGGTGCAGTGGTGATATCCCTGTTCATAGGAGAGGTTGTTGATGCGCTGGTCATCGCGATCATACTCGTCATCAATGCTGCCCTTGGTTTTGTCCAGGAGTTCAAGACAGAGAAGGCCATAGAGGCCCTCAAGAAGATGGCGGGCCTGAAGGCGGTCGTGCTACGCGACGGAAAGGAGTTGAAGATAGACTCGGCGGATGTCGTGCCTGGTGATGTCATAATATTGGATACTGGAGAGAAAGTGCCTGCAGACTCAAGGCTTATCGAGGCAGCGAATCTAGATACCCAGGAAGCTGCACTCACCGGCGAGTCCACCCCTGTCTCGAAGCAGGTCTGCGATATCGATCATGATGTCGGTGTCGCTGACAGGGTGAACATGATATTTTCAAGCACTATAATAACCAGGGGCCATGGGAAGGCATTGGTATGCAACACTGGTATGGAGACGCAGATAGGCAGGATAGCGCACATGATCCAGACCACCAAGACCGAGCAGACACCTCTGCAGAAACAGCTTGCTAAGCTTGGCAAGTGGCTTGGCCTGCTTACTCTTGTGATTTGTGGTGTTGTCTTCCTGACAGGTGTGCTGATGCACGAGGGAAAGGTGCTTGATCTTTTCCTGGCTTCTGTTGCCCTTGCAGTCGCGGCAATCCCCGAGGGTCTGCCTGCCGTCGTCACCATCTCCCTCTCTCTGGGTGTCCAGCGCATGATCAGGCGTAATGCGCTGGTGCGTCACCTTCCTAGTGTCGAGACTCTAGGATGCACTACAGTGATATGCTCTGACAAGACAGGCACGCTTACGCATAACCAGATGACTGTGAAGCACATATTCGCGAATGGCAAGGACGTGACATTAGAAGGCTCTGGTTATAGGCCGGAGGGAAAGTTCTCAGCAGACCCAAAGGAGCTTGACATGCTTCTCAAGATAGGCGCATTGAACAATGATGCAAAGCTTGACAGGGAGAAGTTCACCATAATAGGCGACCCGACGGAAGGCTGTCTCATCACGTCTGCGCTCAAGGCAGGCCTGGACAAGGAAGAGTTGGATAAGAAACACCCAAGAGTCGACGAGATACCGTTCGACTCAGAGCGCAAGATGATGACCACCGTACATGAGGTGAGCGGAAAGCGCTTTGCTTATGTCAAGGGGGCGCCTGACATCCTTCTTGGAAGGTGCACGCACGTCTGGCTCAACGGCAGGATAGCTAAGCTAACTCCAAAGGACAGGAAGAGGATACTCGCGCAGAATGAGGGATACGCAAAATCAGCGCTCCGCGTCCTCGGCTTCGCGTTCAAGGGGATCAGGAAGACAGACAAGAAGGATTCCTGGGAGAAGAACCTTGTCTTCGTCGGCCTCCAGGCCATGATCGACCCTCCCAGGGAAGAGGTCAAGGATGCCATAGCGAAATGCAGGAAGGCCGGCATTAAGGTAGTCATGGTCACTGGAGACCTGAAGGCGACTGCAGAGGCGATTGCAGGGGAGCTCGGCATCGAGGGCAAGGCCCTTACGGGCACAGATCTCTCGAAGATGAGCGACGAAGAGCTTTCCAGGATAGCGAATGACGTAGCAATCTATGCGCGGGTGAATCCTTCGCATAAGATGAAGATAATACGCGCTCTGAAGAGCAGGGGTCATGTGGTTGCTATGACCGGTGATGGGGTCAATGATGCGCCTGCGATAAAGATGGCCGACATAGGGATATCGATGGGCTTAACAGGGACGGATGTCGCCAAGGAAGCCAGCGAGATGATACTTACTGATGATAATTTCATATCTATAGTCAATGCAGTCGAGGAAGGCCGCGGCATATATGATAATATACGGAAGTTCGTGAACTACCTTCTCTCGTGTAATATGGGTGAGGTTCTCGTCATCTTCATAGGTGCCCTTCTGGGCTTGCCTCTTCCGTTGATTGCCGTGCAGCTGTTGTGGGTGAACCTTGTCACTGACGGCCTGCCCGCTGTAGCTCTCGGTGTCGATCCTGTCGCGAAAGACGCAATGGACCGCCCGCCGCGCAGGATCAAGGATAAGATAATGTCCATAGGTATGTCCATGAACATATTCAGTACAGGCGCCCTTATCTGTATCGCGACTTTGATCGTGTATTACGTCGGCCTGCAGCAGAGTGTCGAGCTTGGAAGGACGATGGCGTTCACCCTGCTTGTGCTGTTGGAGATGGCCCGGGTGCAGATGATACGCGGCGCGTATAAGATAAGCGTATTCTCGAACAAGTGGCTTGTCGGCGCGGTCCTGTTGTCTGTCGGTCTTCAGATGCTCGTCGTCTACACACCGCTGAGGGTCTTTTTCAAGACAGTACCTCTCGGCCTTGTCCCATGGGCATGGATGGCCGGAGCGCTGGTCTTCGTCTTCGTCGTCGGCAGCATAGCAGGCAGGCTGATACGGCACATCACAAAGGAATTCTATTGATGATGACCGCCCTCAATGAAAAGTTTTATATACTTTCCCACGTCAGGTTACTCCAATAACATGAGGTGATTTTTATGGCTGCAAAAAAGAGGCCAAAGTCTAAGGCAAATAAAGGCAAGGTCAGGAAGAGGCCTGCAAGGAAGAAGGCCGGAAAGGATTCTCTGAAGCGCAAAGTGAAGTTGAAGGTCAAGGCTACAGAGAAGCAGGCACATGCGGAGCTGAAGAAGGCGAAGGCCAAATTCATGGCGCATGAGAGGAAGGTGAAGGCGTACGCGAAGAAGAACCCTGAGAAGGCGCTTGCGATCGCCGCAGGTCTTGGTGCTGTCCTGGGCGCGACTGCCGTCAGTTTGGCAAGAAGGAAGAGGAAATGATTTCTCTTCTGTTTTTTCTTTAGAGGTGTAAGATGGCGGCGAGCAAAAAGCTGAAGAATTTCTCCAAGACGACATTGGGCACTACTGTCGAGACTGTCTCTGATTATGCGGATATACTTTCGCAGATAATGGTGGAGTATATCAACCAGAAGTATAAGGTCAAGCAGAAGGTGGAGGATATCAAGAAGGCGACCCTGAACACCATTTACGCCCTGAAGAGGGGTTTTGTCCGGACGCTTGTCGAGTCATTGTTCCTCGTGACAGGCATCCTGGCGTTGGTCGTCGGGATCATAATCCTGTTGAACAGGGTCCTTCCGATCGAGTTTGTCTTCATAGGGTATGGCCTTATAGTCACGATAGCTCTTGTGTTCAGCATGAAGATGCGCCCATGATCGCCTGGCGCAGCGCGATTGCCTGGCGTATGGACATGCTTTTTTCTTTTTATGCCTTTTTTATGTCTCATTCTGCCGGTTTCTAAAGCCTTTCTAAATCTTTATAAATCACCCTCAGCCTCCCAGATGCCATGAAACAGGCATTTACAAAAGGATCTCAGCAGGCATTTTACGCAGATATCATAGAGGCGATAAAGCAGAAGAGGCTGTCCAAGATGGCTGTCTCAAAGCTAAAGTTCAAGCTCTGCGCAAAGCACAAGCTCAAGCGCGTGCCAACCGACATAGAGATAATTCTCAACGCAGATGACAAGGACGTGCCATTGCTCAAGAGGTATCTCCAGACCAAGCCCACAAGGAGCATAAGCGGTGTCGCTGTTGTCGCGATCATGTGCAGGCCTCATGACTGCCCGCACGGCCGCTGCTCGGTATGCCCTGGAGGTCTGGCATCGCATTTCGGTGATGTCCCCCAATCCTACACAGGGAAGGAGCCTGCCACCATGCGCGCCTTGCGCCATGATTTCGATCCGTATCTTCAGGTCTTCAACCGACTGGAGCAGTACATAGTCACAGGCCACATCCCTGACAAGGTCGAGCTGATAATCATGGGCGGCACGTTCCCCTCGACACCACGGAATCATCAGAAGTTGTTTGTAAAGCAGGCGCTCAAGGCCATGAATGATTTTTCAGAAATGTTCTTCAAAGGCCACGACATAAACATCCCGAAGTTCAAGGATTTCTTCGAGCTTCCCGGCTATGTAGGTGATGAGCTGCGTATGAAGTCGATCCAGCGCAAGCTGGACAGGATAAAGGAAAGCACCAAGACAAGTCTTCCGAAAGAACAGCTCAGGAACGAGACTGCGAAGATAAGGTGCGTCGGGATGACTGTCGAGACAAGGCCGGACTACGGCCGCCTGAAGCACGGCAACTTCGCTCTGGAACTCGGCGCCACGCGCATAGAGCTGGGCATCGAGTCCGTATTCGATGACGTGCTTGACAATATAGATCGCGGCCATGACGTGGCTGAATCAAGAAAGGCCATCCAGGAATTGAAGGACATAGGTTTCAAGCTCAACTTCCATTACATGCTCGGCCTGCCAGGCTCTGCGCCATGGCGCGACCTCGAAGGCCTCAAAAAGCTCTTTGATGACCCTGGTTTCAGGCCTGACATGCTCAAGCTCTACCCGTGCATGGTGCTGAAGGGCACTGAGTTATACAAGCAGTGGAAGAGCGGGAAGTACAGTCCTCTCACGACAGCAGAGGCAGCCAAGCTGATCTGCGAGTTCAAGCGGTTCGTGCCGAAGTACTGCAGGATAATGCGCATACAGCGCGACATCCCGACACACCAGACAGAGGCTGGCGTCGACCGCACGAACCTGCGGCAATACGTAGACCAGCTGTGCAAAAAGAAAGGAATCAGGTGCCGCTGCATACGCTGCAGGGAGGTCGGCCGTGCGGAAAAGCTGGGAAATGTCAGCATAACGGTCGAGGAGTATGAGGCGAGCGGAGGCAGGGAGTTCTTCATTGCAGCAGAAGACAAGGTGAATGATGTCCTGGTCGGGTTCACGAGGCTGAGGCTCCCGTCGAAGCAGCTGCGGAAGGAGATCACAAAGGACTCTGCCCTCCTCAGGGAGCTGCATGTCTATGGTGCGACAGCAGCAGTGGGTGAGAAGCAGGTGAAAGGAGAGAAAGCAGGGAAAGACGCAGCCCCGAAAGCGCAGCACAGGGGATTCGGCAAGCTCCTCCTGAAGAAGGCAGAGCAGATAGCGAAGCATCACAGGAAGAAGAAGCTCATCATCATCTCAGGTATCGGCGTGAGGGAATACTACCGCAAGCTGGGGTATAAGAGGGAAGGGCCTTACATGGTCAAGCGTATCTAGCTTTATGATGCCTGATCACAGATGCTTCACGCAGTTCACCAGCCTCAGGTCTTCACCACTGCCTTGAAAGCCGCAATCGCCACTTCTATCTGTTTCTTGTCAGGCTCTTTCGTCGTCATCTTCTGCAACGCAAGCCCTGGCCAGACCAGCAGGTTCAGCAGGAAGTTCTTGGGGAACCTTGCGCCGAGCTTGAGGAGCTCATAGCCTATCCCTGCGATCACAGGAAGAAGCAGTATCCTTCCAAGGAACTTTATCCAGAAGCTGTCAGTTACTATCAATGAGAAGATGAGTATGCTTATCACGAGCACGATGAGCAGGAATGTCGTGCCGCATCTGCGGTGCAGCGTGGTATATCTCTTGACATTCGCAGGCGTGAGCTTCTTGCCTGCTTCGTAGCAGTTCACGGTCTTGTGCTCTGCGCCGTGGTACTCGAAGAGCCTCCTGACGTCCTTCATGAATGATATCGCTATGATGTAGAGGACGAACAGCGCGACCCTTATCAGCCCGTCTATCAGGTTGAACACTATGCCTTCTGTCCTTGTTATCTTTGTCAGGTAGAGCGGAAGGAGTATGAAAAGTCCTACAGCGACTGCCACGGCAATCAGTGTCGTGATGGCGAACTCTGTCTTGCTTATCTTCTCCTCTTCCTCATCCATTGATTCATTTGCAGAATAGTTGAGCGCCTTGATGCCCATCACGAGCATCTCTATGAGGTTCACAGTGCCCCGGAAGAACGGCCATCCCAGGAACTTGACTTTCTTGGACACGGACTTCCATCTCTCTTTCTTCACTGTTATCTTATTGTCTGGCTTCCTTACAGCTATGGCTACCTTCTCATCGTTCTTCATCAGGACCCCTTCGATGACAGCCTGTCCGCCCACATTGACGCATTTCTTTGGCATGAAAAACACGAAATTGTCTTATTATATATAGTTAACTGTGGATTTATGTTCTCCTTCCAGCCCCCGAACGCCCACCCTGCGCAGTAAGGAGGGATGATACCACTATGTCTTCTTCTGTGGAACAGTGCTGACGTAGTATGATTGGCCGAAGGCCCCAATATATATTGATTCTATATGTAGAGAACCAGCAGGAACAGATAAACAACATGGCGCAGCTCTATAGACCTAACGCCCCATCAATCTCCTTTGCTATATTCTCAAGGTCATCGCAGGTCCGCGCTACATCCTTGCGGATCTCCTGTATCAGCGCCTCGAGCCTGTCCACGCGTAAGAAATATCGTTTGCCTTCATGCACCACGATGCCTGCGTCACGCAGCTTGTTGATGTGGTGTACTACGGTCCCCCTGCTCAGCCCCAATCTGTACGCCAGCTCATCAGAGCTTATCGGATGCTTCCTCTTTGCTGCCTTAAGTAATTCTATAAATACACGGAAACAGCTTTTGTCCTTGTCCCGCATGTTGAATAATCCCAAAGAAGTTCCCAGGAACTGCAGGTCATCATTGACATTATGGCTGGAAGGTTTGCGTATCTTGACTATGGTTATCTTTTGGTGGACAAATGCCAATTCATACCCCTCTGTTGATAAGTTGTAGTTCTGATATATAAACTTTTGCCGAAATATTTATATATGAGTAGAGTTTACAACCATTCTGTTGATTTAAGCTCAACGAAAGTGGGGTGATTCAGTGTCTGACAATCCTAAGGAAAAAGAAATGAAGGAAGCCATGAAAGCTCAGAAAGGAAAACACAAGAAGGACGCCGACCAGGCCAAGATAGATGAGCTGACAGACGACCTCAAGCGAGTCCAGGCAGAGTTCGAGAACTTCAAGAAGCGCTGTGAGAAGGAGAACTCATGCTTCCGCGACTATGCTAAGGCAGAGGTCATAAAGAAGCTCCTGACAGTGCTTGACTCTTTCGAGATCGCACTCAATAACACGGACAATCATGCAGAGTTCGTCAAGGGTGTCGAGCTGATCTATTCCCAGCTCTACACGATGCTGAAAGACGAAGGCCTGCAGCACATCGAGACGAAAGACAGGAAGTTCGACCCTTATCTTCACGAAGTGATGCTCTCTGAGAAGTCGGACAGGCCAGAAGACACAATATTAGAAGAGCTGCAGAAAGGGTATAAGCTGAAGGACCGCGTACTGCGGCACTCGAAAGTCAAGGTGGCCAAGAAATAGGAATGAAGGTGATATGATCAAGATAACCAAATCCACAAAAGAGGAGGACATACTTAAGCTT
>Ga0315535_1000267_pt1 | contig 36411 bp, 24 predicted proteins | sample SalMarSW160220MG_2_FD_203092 | JGI IMG/M metagenome (GOLD analysis project Ga0315535, IMG submission 203092) | Salt marsh sediment microbial communities from the Plum Island Ecosystem LTER, Massachusetts, United States - Salt Marsh Sediment SW1602-20 ... | reverse complement strand
GCTGCTGCGCCTGTACCAGCTCTATCGGGCCGGCGTGCGTGGCAAGGTCGCCCTCCTGCTATCCAAGGACACCGGCATGCCGGAAGACGAGGCCGAGGCCAACATACAGGAGTCTCGACGCTACTTTGATCTGGCCGTTTCCTACGGCATGCCCGCAGGCAGGCCCGCCCTGTACGCCGTCGGTGGACTGTCGGGCAGCGGCAAGAGCCATCTCGCCCTGATCGGCAGCGCTGCGGAACGGGCCCTGGTGATCCGCTCGGACGCCACGCGCAAACGCCTGGGCGCCGGTTCCGCCGCATCGCTGTACACGCCTCAGATGACTGAGGCGACCTATGCAGCGATGATCACTGGGGCGGATGCGGCGCTGGCCGCAGGATACCCCGTCATCCTCGATGCCACCTTCCTTGCGCGCACCCACCGCGACCAGGTGCGGCGGCTGGCGCAAAAACACGGGATCCCCCCGCACCTGTTGTGGCTGGATCTGCCCCCGGCGGTGCTCAGGCAACGCATCCGGCAGCGCAACACGACGGGCGGCGATGTATCCGATGCCGATCTGGCCGTGCTCGAGTCGCAGCTGACCCGCTACCAAAGGCCGGACGAGGCGGACATCCGCATTTTCACGGCCAGCGACCGCTGGCCGGGACGCTAGCCCCCTCTACATCACCTCGGCGGCATAGGCCGCCAGGCGTGAGCGCTCGCTGGCGCGCAGCGTGATGTGTCCGGCATGGGGCCAGCCGGCGAAACGCATCACCGCCATCGACAGGCCGTTGGTATGCGCCGTCAGATAAGGCGTGTCGATCTGGGCATTGTTGCCGAGAATGATGATCTTCGAGCCTTCGCCCATGCGCGTGACCAGCGTCTTCATCTGGTGCGGCGACAGGTTCTGCGCCTCATCCACGATCAGCCAGGTCTTTGTGAATGTGCGCCCGCGGGCGAAGGACAGCGACGTAATCTCGATCTTGTACTGGTCCAGGGCCGACAAGCCATGGAAATCATTGCCAAGCAGCAGTTTCAGGTTGTCGCTGATCGCCCCCATCCAGGGCTCCATCTTCTCCTTCTCCGTGCCGGGCAGGAACCCGATATCCTGGCCCATCGGCACGGTGGCCCGCGTCACCACGATGCGCTCGTAGACGCCGAGATCGAGGGTCTGGTTCAGGCCGCTGGCCAGGGCCAGCAGGGTCTTGCCGGACCCAGCCAGACCGAGAACGCTGACCATGTCCATGCTCGGGTCCATCAGCAGGTTCATCGCCATGTTCTGCTCGGCATTGCGCGCCTGCACGCCCCAGACGGCGTTTCTGGCACCGCGATAGGAATACATCTCCTTCAGGTGTACCTGCCTGTTCGGTCCCACCCCGATGCAGCGCAGCGCCTGCCCCTTTTCCCCGGACAGTTCCACGAAATCGTTGATATGCGGCAACGGCAACTGCTCCGGCCAGTCGAACCGGTAATGGCTGACGTGGTGGTTGCCGTCCTCGACCACGTCATCAACCTGCATTTGACTGCCGTCGGCCCAGGACCCCTCGCCCAACTGCACCCGACCACTGCAAAGTATCGCCAGGTCATCCACCACCTTGTCCGAGCGGTAATCCTCAGCGTTCAGCCCGAGTGCCCGCGCCTTGATACGCAGGTTGATGTCCTTGGATACCAGAATGACATCGCGCTCCGGATGATCCTTCTGCAGCGCCATGGTCACGGCGATGATACGGTTGTCACCGCTGCCGCGCGCCAGTGACTCCGGCAGAATCTCCAGTGCCCGGTGGTTCAGTTCGAAAAACAGCGATCCGCCGCCGGGCAACGGGCAACCCTTGTCCAGATCGTGGCAATCGGCGCTGATCTCATCGAGTTGGCGGGAAACAGCGCGCACGTTGCGGGCCAGTTCATCAAATCCGCGCTTGACCTTGTCCATCTCCTCAAGCACCGCGATGGGCAAAACGACATCATGCTCATCGAAGCGGGTCAACGCACTGGGATCATGGATCAGCACGTTGGTATCGAGGATGTAAATCTTGCGTTCAGACTTGTCGATCAAACCGTCCTCCTCAGGTCCGCACACGCCATCCGCCTCGGACAACGGGGGCAATGATGACAAAACTTCCCGTGACCTGCATGCACAATCTTCGCCGGTGGCCGCTTGACAGCATACCGATGCTTGGCATTATTCGCCCGCTCTTCGCGGGAATAGCTCAGTTGGTAGAGCGCAACCTTGCCAAGGTTGAGGTCGCCGGTTCGAGACCGGTTTCCCGCTCCAGTCCAGGGGCCATTCGGCCCCGTTTTTCGTTCGATGCCCGGCAGGGTAGCCAAGTGGTAAGGCAGAGGTCTGCAAAACCTTTATTCGCGGGTTCGATTCCCGCCCCTGCCTCCACACCGCCCAGCGGACCCTGCCCGGTCTTATGCCGAGCCATGGCGCCGATGGCTACGCCATGATCTATACTTTAACAGAATAGCAGCAACAGCCCCCGCAAACCGCCGGAGAATCCTATGGCCACCCTGCTCCGCATTCTGAAACACCGCGTCACCATCACCCTGCTGGTCGTGCTCGGGCTTGCGACCGCCCTGGAGCTTGCCGCCCCGCCGGCGATCCGCCTGTTCGCCGTCGACTGGCTGCACGACCATGGCATCGCCGATGCCAGGATCGGTGCCGTCAGGATCAATCCGTTCACTTGGTCCATGTCCGTTTACAACCTGAAGGCGGGTCCCGGCCTGGAGGTAGGGCAGGCGGCGATCAACATAGACTGGTGGCCACTGCTGCATCACCAGATCTATGTCCGGGATATCGCACTTGATCATGCCCACCTGGAGCTGGCGCAGGGCACAAAAGGCGCCTGGATGATTGCCGGCCTGGTCATGCCGGCCGCCGCTCCCGCCACGGCGGATTCTTCGAAGCCGTGGTATGCCTTCCTGCACCGAGTCAGCCTGAAGGACGTGCACATCCGGCTCTCCGGCCATGATCTGAAGCTGGATGTACCCATCCAGTCGCTGGATATCGACCATGCCTTCCTGTCGCAGGCTGGAAATCAGATACTGAATACCACGCTGCGGTTGGGACCCAGCTCGTTCTCCGGCCTCGGCTACCAATTCGTCGATGTCGGCCTTCTGCTTCGAGGTCAGTTGATCCTGCCCGGACCGGGAGCGTCCCTGGACACCGTCGCCGCAAGAAATACCGCCATCAAGGTGGAGGGACTGACCGTGAACGCCAAAGACGGGCAACTCACGCTAACCATCGGGCATACCCTTGTTTCCGGCGTCTCCATGCACGGGCCGGCAAGTTTCAAGGCGCGTGATATCGAGGTCGAAGCATTGCAGCTCAGCGCCAATCCGGCCAAGGCAGCCGACACATCCGGAAGGATCAGTCTGGCCTCCATCCGCAAGGCATCGCTGCATACGCTGTCCTTGGCCAATATGAATCACGCCACCTTCGCCCGTCTGATGATCCGTGATATCGCGCTGCCCGCAACTAAGAACCAGTCCATGGGCAGCATCGGCGGGATCACCGCCTCCGATGCCGACATCGCCCTGCCTGCCAGCGTCCGGCTGGGCCGTCTGGATTTCCGCGGCCTGAACCTCGCCCTGCAGCATGAGAAAAACGGCATGGCCGTGCTGAACCGCCTGCAGGGCATCCTGCCGCCGTCCCCGCCCGGCCTGGGCAGGGCGCCAGTCGCTGCCAGCGCATCGGCCTCGACCGGCATCCGCATTGGCCTGGTGACAATCGACAAGGGAAGTAACATCGCCTTCACCGACAACGCCGTCCATCCGCCTTTCCAGGGCAGGCTGGCGGTCGAATCCTTCCGCCTCTCATCGCTGGACACGAGCGGCAAGCAGCCCGGCGCCCTGGATGCCGCCTTCAAACTGGGAGATCAGGGCCAATTCACCGTCAAGGGTGAGGTGGAACCGAACCCCGCCAACCCGGTGGTCAAGCTCGCCATCGCCATCAAGCGCCTGAGCATGCCTGCCCTGTCCGGCTACGTGGAAAAGGATTTCGGCAGCGCCATCCGCACCGGGCAGATGGATGTGGACGCTCAGTGGCGCATCCATAACCATAGCATCGACGCCCAGAACAGCCTTAACATCCGCAACCTGTCGCTGACGGCCCCGAGCCCAGACGCATCCGGCAAAGCAAGCCAGAACGTCGGCATGCCGCTGGACATGGCCGTGAGCATGCTCAGCGACAATCAGGGGAATATATCCCTGAAGGTGCCGGTCAGCGGCCGCCTCGACGACCCGAACATTCACCTCAATGATGTCATCAATCAGGCACTTGCCTCGGCCATCAGGTCGGGGGCCATCAGCTACGCCTCGCTGCTGCTGCAGCCTTACGGCAGTATTCTGCCTGCCTTCTCCCTGGCATCGGCTATCATCGGCTATGCTTCCAGACCCCGGCTGACGCCGATCTCCTTCGCCCCACGCACGGCGAGGCTGTCCGACCAGGCCAAGGCGTACATCGGCAAGATTGCCCAGTTGATGAAACAGAAACCCTTGCGGCTTCAGGTCTGTGGCGTCGCCAGCCGGGCCGAAATGCTGGCCAAATCCGCCAGCCCGTCACCGCCACCGGAACCCGGCAACAAGGTGAAGGACGCTCGCCTGCAGTCCCTGGCATCCGCCCGCTCCACGGGGGTGATCAAGGCCCTGGTAGCTGCCGGCATCAGCCCGGACCGCCTGTTCGCCTGCCTGCCGAAGGTCGACACGCGGCCGGATGCCGGCGGCCGGGTGGAGCTGCTGCTCAACTAGGGCCGGTTTACACGCATTTCGATGATGCCAAGCCTTGGGCGGCTTGGCATCGCGCCAGGCACTGGTCTACATTCCCCTGCATATGTATCGCCACACCGTCTTTGGCATATTCTCTCCCGGCATGGTTCCGGCCGCAGGCTGATGCGGTCCGAAATCTCCGCTGAGCGGCGATACAAATTCCCGGTAGCGAAGCCGATGCTTGCTCGCATGCCAATCCTTGGCATCATTGATCCCTGGGCCGGGATGGCGGAATCGGTAGACGCAAGGGACTTAAAATCCCTCGGACCGGAAGGTCTGTGCGGGTTCGAGTCCCGCTCCCGGTACCAGGTTGCCTTGAATGGGGGAAGGGGGAACCATGCTTCCAGGTAGATGTATGAGGATATATCTGTCCGAATCGGATCAGATCGATGGCAAGCCGGCCATGGAATCCATCCTGTCCCTGTGCAAGCAGGCGGGGCTGCGCGGGGTGTCGGTACTGCGTGCCACCGAGGGCATCGGTGCGCACGGCGTCCATTCCACGTCGTTTCTGTCCCTGTCCAGCGACCTGCCGCTGCTCGTCGAAGCCATCGACACCGAGGAGCGCATAGCCCACGCCCTGGAGATCATGCGCCCACATCTGAATGCGCATCTGGTGGCGGTGTGGCATGTATCGCTGATGAAGAACGATTGGGAGGCCAGCGATGCGTAACCTGATCCGCAAGGTCCCCATGTTCTCGGAGCTGAACGACCAGGAAATCGACGCCATCGTGGCCCTGGTCTCCACCCGCAACGTGCCCCGCAAATCAATCGTGGTGCAGGAAGGCGATGTCGGGGACTCGCTGTTCATCATCCTCAAGGGTTCGGCCAAGATCTCCTCGTATACCGCGGAGGGCAAGGAGGTCGTGCTCTCCCTGCTCGGAGAGGGTGGTGTGTTCGGAGAGATGTCGCTGCTCGACCGCCAGCCTCGCTCGGCCACCGTCAGCACCATGGAGGATTCCAGCCTGGCGCAGATCCGCAGGCCGGACTTCGAGCGCCTGCTGCTCGAGCGGCCTGCGATCGCCTTGAAGCTGCTGAGCGAACTGGTATCCCGACTCAGGCGCACCACGCAGGTGCTGGAGCGCATCAGTACCATGGATGTGCCCCACCGGCTGTACAATTACATCCTGGATTTCTGTCTGCGCTACGGCCAAAGCAGCAATGGCGGCACGACCGCCCAGGTACGCCTGCCGACGCACCAGTTGATGGCGGACCAGCTGTCCACCAGCCGCGAAACCATCTCCCGCGCCATCAGCACCCTGAAGAAGGAAGGCATCATCATCCCCATCCAGGGACGTAGCCTGGTGAAAATCGACATGCAGGCCCTGGAAACCCTGGCCGAGGCCATGCAGTAAGGCACGTTCAAATTTGACACTCCCTCCCCCGTCGCTATAGTTCGGCGCACTTCACGACGCGGGGTGGAGCAGTGGTAGCTCGTCGGGCTCATAACCCGAAGGTCGTCGGTTCAAATCCGGCCCCCGCAACCAAACGCACGAAGGGCTCGCAGCGAAAGCTGCGGGTCCTTTTGTTTTCGGTGCCGAAGACTGTTTCCCGACCGCCTGCCACTGACGTGGTGAAGCGGCCAAACCTTCGCAGCGCATCGACACCCCGACGCACCGCCGACAGAGCGCCCGGAGCGCGGCAATACGCAGAGAGCTGCCCCACCAAGGAGTCCTTTTCATGTTTCAGCTCTACTACCAGCACGCGGCCCGCGCCAAGGACGACATCTTATCCGGACTGACCGTGGCGCTGGCACTGGTACCGGAGGCGATCGCTTTTGCCTTCGTCGCCGGCGTCAACCCGCTGGTCGGCCTCTACGCCGCCTTCCTGGTCGGTCTGATCACCTCGCTCATCGGCGGCCGCCCCGGCATGATCTCGGGCGCCACCGGTTCGATGGCCGTGGTGATGGTGGCGCTGGTGGCTCAGCACGGTGTGGAATATCTCTTCGCCACGGTGGTACTGACCGGCCTCGTCCAGATCGGCGCCGGCGTGCTGAAGCTCGGCAAGTTTATCCGCATGGTGCCCCATCCGGTGTTGCTCGGCTTCGTCAATGGGCTGGCGATCGTCATCTTTCTGGCCCAGCTCAAACAGTTCCACACCGCCAGTGGAGCCTGGCTCACCGGCACCCCACTCTATCTGATGCTCGCCCTGATCGCGCTGACCATGGCGATCGTCTTCTTCCTGCCCAAGCTCACCCGCGCCGTGCCGGCGGGACTGGCCGCCATCGTCGTCGTCTCTCTGCTGGTCACCTTCGGCGGCCTGGATACAAGGACGGTCGGTGACATTGCCAGCATCGGCGGCAGCTTCCCCTCATTCCATATTCCGGCCGTACCGCTCAACCTGGAAACGATGAAGATCACCCTTCCCTACGCCATCATCCTTGCCGGCGTCGGCCTGATCGAATCGCTGTTGACCATGAGCGTCATCGACGAGATGACCGGCACCCGCGGCCAGGGCAACCGCGTCTGCATCGGGCAGGGTTCGGCCAACTTCGTCACCGGCCTCTTCGGCGGCATGGGCGGCTGCGCCATGATCGGCCAGAGCATGATCAACATCTCCTCCGGCGGCCAGCGCAACCTCTCCGGAATCACGGCAGCCCTCTTCCTGCTCAGCTTCGTTCTCTTCGCCTCCCCCATGATCGAGCAGATTCCGGTGGCGGCCCTGATCGGCATCATGTTCATGGTGGTGATCGGCACCTTCGAGTGGGGAAGCTTCAACCTGCTCAACAAGATTCCGCGCGAGGACGCCTTCGTCGGCATCCTCGTCGCCGCGGTCACCGTATTCACCGACCTGGCGATCGCGGTGATGGTCGGCGTCGTCGCCACCGCCCTCACCTTCGCCTGGAAGCAGGCACGTCACGTCCATGCCGAGACAGAGATCGATGCGAACGGCAGCAAGATCTACCGCATGCACGGCCCCCTCTTTTTCGCTTCGGTGCATCGCTTCAACGGCCATTTCGATATCGCCGGCGACCCCCAGGACGTGATCATCGATTTCGCCCACTCCCGCGTCGCCGACCACTCGGCGATCGAGGCGATCGACACGCTGGCCGACAAATACACCCAGGCCGGCAAGCAGCTGCACCTGCGCCACTTAAGCCAAGAATGCAAGCAGCTGCTGAAGCGCGCCGGCAACCTCGTCGAGGTCAACATCAAGGAGGACCCCCACTACCACGTCGCCGACGACAAACTGGCCTGAGGGAATTCAGCCCGATAGTTCCTCGCAGTGCTGACCCGTCGGGCCCATAACCCGAAGGCCGTCGCTTCAAATCCGGCCCCGCGACCAAATAAAAAGAAGGGCCTACGGCAGATCGCCACGAGCCCGTTTTTATTGCCCGTGACAGATTCGCACCGCGAATTGAAACAACCCTAACGAGTTAAGCGGGGACGAGGGCCGGACTCGGCACCCGCAATTGCTCAGTCCACCCTGCGGCTCCCCGAGCCCCATCCGGACAGGCCGCCCTGGAGCAGCAAACCGTTGCGTTTGCCAAAACCGGCTCAGTTCGGCCATGTCGCAAGCACACAGAGGATTTCGTAATAACTGGTTATATCGCCCGGGAAAGCGTACCCTGTACATAGTTCTCCCTACCCGATATCAGCGATATGACAGGTAAATCATAGGCGTTCAGAACGCATCTGGTATCACACGGGGCCAATGGTTCCGCATGGCCGGCATCTGATGCCTCCCCGAAGCACAAACCCTGCTCGTCATCCATGATCAATGCGGCATCCGGATGCCATGGAATCGATCCGAACGGATCTGAACGCAACAATTGAAGTAGAACGCCCGAATAAAGGAGCTATAACATGAGCAAAGGACAACGGAACAGCCGAGAAGACAAGAAAAAAGCGGCTTCGACGCCAAAAGAGAAGAAGGCCGCGAAGAAAGCCAAGAAAGCATCCAAAGATTTTATTGAATAAGACATGAAATGAGGCTGCCTTGTTATCAACAGGTGAGCTATGTTGAACGTATGCGGAAAAACCACCGGAATGCGATAGGAGAATGAAATCGCCATCAAAGAGTTCGGATTTCCGGCACTGACTCGGCATGCGGTGAGTAAAGACCGGGATACCGAGTTGCTGCGCTCGGAACTGTTCAGCATCGAACAACTGAAACGTCATGCGATGAAGCTGGCGGGCCAGCATAAAATCGATCCGCATCCGGGACCTGACAAATTGCTGCCGCGGCTGGCGGATAATGAGCAGGTTCTACTGGCGGCGTATGATGTGGTGACAGCCGAGCCTACAGCGGGGCATCGGATCGTGCCAGCAGAGGCCTGGCTGCTCGACAACTTCTATCTCATCGAGCAGCAGATCAGCATGGCACGCCGGCATCTGCCACGGGGATACAGCCGGCAATTGCCGAGACTGGCCAATGGTTCCTCAGCCGGCTTCCCCCGTATCTATGATCTGGCATTGGAGCTTGTCTCTCACATGGACGGCCGTGTTGACAGCGACAATGCCACCCACCTGATCGCCTCCTATCAAACCGTTGAACCGTTGAAGCTGGGCGAATTGTGGGCCTTCCCGATCATGCTGCAGTTGGCGCTGCTGGAAAACCTGCGCCGCGTCGGCTTGCGCATTGCCCGTCGCCGCAAAGAGCAGGATGCCGCCATCACATGGGCAGATCGCATGCTGGCGACAGCCGAAAAAGACCCGAAACAGCTCATTCAGTTGCTGGCCGAATTCGCCAATGCTGATGTGCCTCTGACCGCACCATTTGTCGAAGAGTTTTACGATCGCCTTCAGGCGCAAGGGCCGGCCATGGCGTTTGTGCAGACCTGGGTCGAACAAAAACTGCTGGAACAGGGGGTTTCGGCAACGCAGTTGTCGTCAGCCCATGCGCGAACGGCAGCGGCCAATCAGATCTCCATTGCCAACAGCATCGGCAGCCTGCGCTTCATCGGCGCCATGGACTGGAAGGACTATGTCGAGTCGCTCAGTCCCGTCGAGCAGACCCTGCGGGAAGACCCTGCGGGGATGCATGCCGGTCAGGATTTTGCCACCCGCGACCGCTACCGGCACATCATCGAAGAGGTGGCGCGGGCCAGTTCCCACAGTGAGCGGGAAGTGGCCCGCCAGGCCATTGCCCTGGCACAAAACGCTGCGGAGGAATCGGCCGTCCATGACCGCAGCGCTCACGTCGGATTCTATCTGCTCGATCGCGGGCGGCCGATACTGGAGCAGGCTGTAAACAGTCGATTATCGTGGAAATTACGAGGCAAACGGATTGCCCGTCGTTGCCGCCTGTTTCTGTATCTCGCCCCCATCCTGTTGCTTACCCTGCTTTCGACCTGGTTCGTTCTCGCTTCGATCGGAGGCTTCGACCCGCATGACTGGCGCCACTGGTTTATGGCTGTCGCCGCCATCATCGGCATCTCGGCGCTGGCCGTGCCGCTGGTGAATATGCTGGTCACGCTGACCCTGCCACCACGTGCTCTGCCGCGCATGGACTTCTCGCAGGGTATTCCATCGGCCCACCGCACCATGGCGGTTGTCCCGACCCTGCTGAGTAAAACGCAGGAGATCGACGATCTTCTCGAAGCGCTGGAGATCCGCTATCTCGGCAATCGCGATCCGAACCTGTTCTTTGCCCTGCTGACCGATTTCCGCGATGCTCCGGAGCGCACGCAACCGGCCGATGATGAACTGATCGCCTATGCACGTGCCGCCGTGCATGCGCTCAACAAGACCTACGCTGATGATCGCCCGTGCATCTTCCATCTGTTCCACCGGCCCCGGACATGGAATGCGTTCGAGCAGGTGTGGATGGGATATGAGCGCAAGCGCGGCAAGCTGGAGCAGTTCAATGCACTGCTCAGGGGCGGCGAGAAAAGCGCCTTTTCGGAGATCGTCGGCGATCAGTCCATCCTCTCCTCGATCAAGTATGTCATCACCCTCGATACCGACACGCAACTGCCCCGCGATGCCGCACGCACCCTGATCGGCAACATGGCGCATCCGCTGAACCGCCCTGTGTTCGATGATGCCAAGGGCCGCATCGTTGAAGGCTATGCGATCCTGCAACCGCGCGCGTCGATCAGCCTGACCAGCGCCGGCCGATCACGCTTCAGCAGGCTGTTTGCCGGAGAAGCGGGGATCGATCCCTACACACGCGAAGTATCGGATGTTTATCAGGATATGTTCGGCGAAGGGTCGTTCATCGGCAAGGGCATCTACGACGTGGATGCTTTCCGGCTTGCCGTCGATGGCCGCTTTCCCGAGAACCTCATTCTCAGTCACGACCTGCTTGAAAGCGGCTATGCCCGCTCGGCATTGGTGACCGACGTCGATCTGATTGAAGAGCATCCTGACAGCTATGCCGTCGAGGCCAGCCGTCGTCATCGCTGGATCCGCGGCGACTGGCAATTGGCCGGCTGGCTGCTGCGGCGCGTGCCCGCAGCACCGGGGGCAAACGGCACGAAGGCGAAACGGCAGAAAAACCCGCTCTCCCTGCTGTCGATATGGAAACTTTTCGACAACCTTCGCCGCAGTCTCGTGTCGCCAGCGCTGCTTGCCCTGCTGGCAGGCGGATGGCTTTCGGGGCTCGGACCTGCATGGTTGTGGACGCTTCTGGTTGTCGCGATACTGACCTTCCCGCCCCTGCTCCACACCATGATCGCGCTCGTTCGCAAGCCACAGGAACGCGACTGGCGACTGCACCTGATGATGTCGGGGAAATCGGCGGCCGCGCCGATCAAGCATGCTTTTCTGACCCTGGCCCTGCTTCCTTACGACACGATGATCTGCGTGCATGCCATCCTCTGTTCCGGTGTGCGCATGCTGTTCACGCGTCGAGGCCTGATGCTCTGGCAACTGCCATCCTATGCGCGCCGCAATGCGCGCCGCACAGCGCCCGGATTTATGCGGGAGATGTGGATCGCTCCGCTTGTGGCATGCGCTCTGGGATTTGTGTTGTGGCGGAACCATCCGGCGGAGTGGCCCTTATGGGGAATCCTCTGGGCCCCGATCCTGCTGCTCTGGCTGGTGTCGCCGCTGATCGCCTGGTGGATCAGCATTCCCCTCTCCTCCCCCGAACCGGAACTGAGCCGTGAGCAGAGAATCTTCCTGCGCACATCAGCACGGCGGACATGGCGCTATTTCGCCGACCTTGTCGGGCCGGATGACAACTGGTTGCCGCCCGACAATGTTCAGGAATATCCGGCGCGGGCCATCGCCTCGCGCACCTCGCCCACGAATATCGGCATGTCGTTGCTGGCGCATCTCTCGGCCTACGATTTCGGCTACATCAGTGCCGGAGAGCTCCTGCAACGTGCAGGCAATACGATGTCCACGATGGAGAGGATGGAGCGCTACCATGGCCATTTTTACAACTGGTACGACACCCGCACACTCAAACCGCTTGGCGCGCGATACGTCTCTTCGGTGGACAGCGGCAACCTGGCCGGCTGCCTTCTCACCCTGCAGGCGGGATTGCGCGAACTGAAAGATCAGCCGGTACTTTCATCCAACACCTTTGCCGGGCTGCAGGACACGTTGCAGGTGATGGCTGAGCAGCTCTCCTTGTCACCCATTCCAGAGCTTGAGAACAAGATCGCCTCGCTTCGCAAAATGCTTTTGAGCGCGCAGCCAAAGACAGTAGCTGAGGCTTCCGCTTTACTGGATGAGATTCACCGCATCAGCGCAGAACAGCTCGCATGGCTGCCGGCAGATATCAATCTCGACGGCGAACTCCATTACTGGGTGCAGACATTCGAGCGGCAGTGCTGTGCATTTGTCGATGAGCTTGGGTTTCTGGCATTGGATCCGGAGCGGTCGGACAACATCCCGACACTGGTGGAACTGGCCAGCGCGGGTCACAAGGCGGCAGGGTCACCATACACAGGTGCTGTAGCACGCCTCAGAATCATCGACGACCTGGTGGATCGTTGCGGTGAACTGGCGACGATGGATTTTGAATTTCTCTACGACAAGTCACGCGGATTACTGGCCATTGGCTACGACGTCGACGAACGGCAACGCGACCCATCCTGCTACGACCTGCTGGCCTCGGAAGCGAGGCTAGCCAGTTTCCTGCTCATTGCAGAGGGGCAGGTGCCGCAGAAACATTGGTTCTCGCTCGGCCGTTTGCTGACAAGTCATGGCGGTCACGTGAGCCTGATTTCGTGGAGCGGCTCGATGTTCGAATATCTCATGCCGCAGCTGATGATGCCGAGTTTCGACAACACCCTGCTGGCGCAGACCTGCAAGGCCGCGGTGTCGCGCCAGATTGAATATGGCCGCCAGCGCGGCGTGCCGTGGGGGATTTCCGAGTCCTGCTATAACGCCACCGACATGCATCAGGTCTATCAATACCGGGCGTTCGGCGTGCCCGGGATGGGCCTGAAACGCGGACTGGGAGACGATCTGGTCATCGCCCCGTACGCCAGTGTTCTGGCACTGATGGTGATGCCGAAGGATGCGTGCCTGAATTTGCAGACACTTGCCAAAAAAGGTTTCCTCGGCACTTACGGTTTCTACGAGGCGATCGATTACACGCCATCGCGTCTGCCGCGCGGCAAGGATCGCGCCATTGTGCATGCTTTCATGGCACATCATCAGGGCATGAGCCTGTTGGCCTTCGAGCACCTGTTGCTGGGTCAACCGATGCAGCGCCGGTTCATGTCCGACCCGCTGGCCCGTGCCACGGAGTTGCTGCTACAGGAGCGCGTTCCGAAGATGGGCACGACCCTGCATCCGCACGCGGCTGAAGTCAGTGCCGCCGCTCGTCCACCGGCCGCAGAAGCTGGCGCCATCATGCGCGTGTTCATCGATCCGAACACGCCGACACCCGAAGTTCACCTGTTGTCCAACGGCAACTACCACGTGATGGCGACGCATGCCGGTGGTGGTTACAGCCGCTGGCGCGATCTGGCCGTCACCCGTTGGCGCGAAGACGCCACAGCCGATGATTGGGGAACCTTTATCTACCTGCGCGATCAGGATACGGGGCGTTACTGGTCGACCGCGTACCAGCCCACAGGGATAAAAGCCGATCACTACGAGGCGATTTTCGTGCAGGCGCGGGCCGAGTACCGGCGCCGCGATCAGGCGATCGAGACGCATACCGATATCAGCGTTTCACCGGAAGACGATGTCGAGATTCGCCGGGTCAAGCTCGCCAACCTCTCCTCCCGTAGCCGCCGTATCGAGGTGACGAGTTACGCCGAGGTTGTGCTGGCGCCACTCAATGCCGACCTTGCGCATCGCGGATTCAGCAACCTGTTCGTGCAAACTGAAATCCTGCCGGAGCGGCAGGGGATCCTCTGCACGCGCCGTCCGCGCACGCCGGGTGAGGCGGTACCATGGATGTTTCATCTGCTGGCGGCACCCGGCACCCAAGCCGACGAACCCTCATTCGAGACGGATCGCGCCCGATTCATCGGCCGGGGACGGACGGCGGCCAATCCAGTGATGCTCGATGGCGATGAAAGCACATCGACGCTGTCGAACACGGATGGTTCGGTGCTCGATCCCATCGTGGCGATCCGCCGTACCATCACCCTGACACCCGACGAATCGGCCACCGTGCAGATCATCTCCGGCGTTGCCGATACGCGCGAGGCCGCATTGGCGTTGCTTGAGAAGTATTGTGACCGCCACTTCGTGGATCGCGCCTTTGAAATGGCGTGGTTCCAGAGCCAGGAGGTATTGCGCCACCTGGGTGCCAGCGAAGCCGATGCCCAGATCTATGGTCGACTTGCCTCCTCGCTGATTTATGCCAATGCCCAGCGTCGCGCAGCTGCCAGCGTGATTGCCCGCAATCAATCGGGGCAATCCGGACTCTGGCGCTTTGGCATCTCTGGTGATCTGCCGATCGTACTGCTGCGCATCGGCGACATAGGCCGCACCGCTCTGGTCAGGCAGATATTGCAGGCTCACGCCTACTGGCGCATGAAGGGCCTGGCGGTGGACCTTGTCATCCTGAACGATGATTTCTCCGGCTACCGCGCCGAGCTGCAGGATCTGATCACCGGGATGATCAATGCCGGCTCCGAAGCACAGATGATCGACAAGCCGGGCGGCATCTTCTTACGGCGCGCCGAAGAGCTTTCCGAGGAGGATCGCGTTCTGTTTCAGGCCGTCGCACGGGTCGTCTTTTCCGACAGTGCCGAAACGCTGGCCGAGCAGGTGCGGCGCCGCGTGGCGCCGGAACGGATGCCGGAAGGGCTGAAGCCGCGCATGCAAGCGGCGGATGAACCGGCCGGAGAACTACCGGTGCGCGAACGCATATTCTGCAACGGTACGGGTGGCTTCACGCCCGACGGGCACGAATATGTCATCACTCTCGATCCGGGTCGGCACACCCCCGCACCGTGGGCCAATGTCATCGCCAGCCCGCACATCGGCACGGTCGTCAGCGAAAGCGGCAGTGCCTATACATGGGTCGAAAATGCGCACGAATATCGCCTGACCCCCTGGCACAACGATCCGCTTGGCGACAGCAGCGGCGAGGCATTGTACATCCGGGATGAAGAGACCGGAAAATTCTGGTCGCCGACGCCGTTACCCGCCTGCGGCCGCACGGGTTATGTGTGCAGGCACGGTTTCGGCTACAGCGTGTTCGAGCATGTTGAGGCCGGCATCTCCTCGGAGCTGTATACCTATGTGGCCATGGATGCGCCGGTGAAGTTCGTGGTGGTCAAGCTGCGCAATCATTCGGAAACCACGCGTCAATTGTCACTGACCGGCTATTGGGAGCTGGTGCTCGGCGAGTGGCGGCATGCCAATCAGATGCACATCGTGAGCGAAACGGATGCGCACAGCGGCGCGCTGTTTGCCCGCAATGCTTACAGCCGAGAATATGCCGATCGGGTCGTTTTTGTGCAGGTCAGCGAGCAGGAGCGAACACTCACCGGAAACCGGACCGAGTTCATCGGTCGCAACGGCACGCTGGCACGCCCGGCGGCGCTGCGCCGCAAACATTTGTCGGGCAGGACAGGTGCGGGCCTTGATCCGTGTGCCGCGATGCAGAGCCGGATCGAACTGGCCGAAGGACAGGAGCGCGAAATCGTGTTTGTGTTCGGCGCAGCCCGCAACAGCGACGAGGCGCGCCATTTCATTCAGCGGTTTGGTGGATCGTCCGGCGCCCGGCAGGCACTGGAATCGGTGTGGGAGTACTGGAACCACACGCTGGGCGCGGTGCATATCGAAACGCCGGACCCCGCTCTGGATGTATTGAGCAACGGCTGGCTTCTCTACCAGACCCTCTCCTGCAGGATGTGGGGGCGCAGCGGCTATTACCAGTCCGGCGGGGCATACGGTTTCCGCGATCAATTGCAGGACAGCATGGCCTTGTTGCACGCGACACCGTGGCTTACCCGCGAACAGTTGATCCTTTGTGCCGGCCGCCAGTTCCCGCAGGGCGATGTGCAGCACTGGTGGCATCCGCCCGGCGGGCAGGGTGTGCGCACGCATTTTTCCGATGACTATCTGTGGCTGGCCTATGCCACCTGTCATTATGTGCAGGCGACCGGCGATACGGGGGTGCTCGACGAATCGGTGCATTTCCTCGAGGGCCGTGAACTGGGAGCGCAGGAGGAGGCTTACTACGACCAGCCGCGGCGTTCGGCTGAATCGGCAAGCCTGTATGAACACTGCGTACGCGCCATCAAGCACGGCCTGCGTTTCGGCGAACATCAATTGCCGCTGATGGGCTGCGGCGACTGGAACGACGGCATGAATCTCGTCGGCCATGAGGGCCGGGGCGAGAGCGTCTGGCTGGCGTGGTTCCTGTTTGAGAACCTGCAACGCTTTGCAGGCTTGGCACATCTACGCGGCGACGATGCCTTTGCCGAGCTCTGTACCGGGCAGGCTCTGCGGCTACAGGGTAACATCGAAACCGGCGGCTGGGATGGCGACTGGTACCGGCGTGCATATTTCGATGACGGCACGCCGCTGGGCTCATCCACCAATGACGAATGCAAGATCGATTCGATCAGCCAGAGCTGGGCGGTGATCTCGGGCGGCGGCGATCCCAAACGAGCCCGTAAGGCCATGAATGAGGTGGACAAGCGGCTGGTGCAACGCGATACGAACATCATTCAGCTGTTCACACCACCGTTTGACAAATCGAATCTTGAGCCCGGTTATATCAAGGGCTATGTCCCCGGTGTACGCGAAAACGGCGGCCAATACACCCATGCAGCGATCTGGGCCACGATGGCGTTTGCCATGATGGGTGACAAACAACGCACATGGGAACTGTTCGCCATGCTCAACCCCATCCATCGCAGCAGCGAGCCGGAGGATATCGAGCGCTACAAGGTCGAACCATATGTCATGAGTGCGGATATTTACGCTGCCGCGCCGCACACGGGCCGGGGCGGTTGGACCTGGTACACCGGAGCGGCCGGCTGGATGTACCGCTTGAGCATCGAGACGCTGCTGGGGCTGCACCTCGAAGCAGATCACCTGCGTATTGCACCCTGCGTCCCGGCCGATTGGGAATCGTACAGGGTTCACTACCGCTTTCGTGAAACGGTCTACCACATCACCGTCAAACGGGCCGGCAAAACCTCGGAGCGCGTAAGCCGCGTAACGATGGATGGAACCATGCTTGATGAAGCCTGCCAGGATGGAGCGGCACGGATTCCTCTGCTGGATGATCATATGGAGCATCAGGTTGAGGTGGATTTGGGCTAGGTTCTGCGAAAGATTCGCGCGGGACGCCAGATATCAGCGGCGGAAAGGCGCGAGCATCGTTGGCCGAGTGGCTGATTGCATGAGTGAACAACCAATCCAAGAAACATCTGAACCGTCCCATCAAGCATGCATTCGATGCGCCTGTTTCAAACATGGCATGATTGATGTGCATGGGCCCAGAAATCAAAAAACCCGAAGGTCGTCGCTTCAAATCCGGCCCCCGCAACCAAATAAAAATAAGGGCTTGTGGCTAAATGCCGTAAGCCATTTTTTATTGCCTGTGACAGATTCGTGCAATTTTAGACAACATTAGCCGGCTAATCGAGGAGCCCAATGCTGCCATCAACAATGACGCCTCCAGTTGCGGTCATGAGATGATCCGATTCGTGCTCTCCGAACATATTACCGAGATGTGTCATGAGATTGCGGAACCGTTCCTTAGCCTGAAGTACCCAATCCTTTGTTATCTTCCGATACCACTCGGGCTGTAGTTCAAGAGGATTTATCTCAACTGGATTCGCGTCATCAATGACCGGGCCGAGCACCCTTTCAGGTTTACCATGTGCGAGTTTGTCTCTGATCTTGAATACTTCAGCTGCAAATTGTAGCGGCTCGTTTCCCCAGTCGGGTTTGTACCCAGCAGTCTTATATAGGATCGTTACCTTATCCTTCCATCGTAGCCTCTCAATTTCATCCCAAATAGCCAGATGACGAGCACCGAGCGAATTCAGATACGACTCGATGGAGAACGCAAGAAAGACTACAAAAGGGGTCAACTCAATACGTATACCTTTCTCATCCTCATTTTCGAGCAAAGCATAAAGGCTCATCAACGCACGAACGTTTGGGCCCTGAGCCGTAAAATCACTATATGCTTGAAATGTGGACATAACAGATTACCTCTAATTCATAGATAGATACGGATATCTGACGTTGGCGGTTCCTGCCGTTCTGCGATCATCATAGACGTGTCTAACCAAATCGCGATTCTTGCAGATTCCTTGCGCATATGGTGCCGAGTGATCGGTGGCAAGATGAGCATAACGTCTAACCATCTCAGCACTCTCCCAGCCGTACCACAGGACTTGGAATGGCCCGCCCCCTCTCTTAGGCTCTCTCCATGCTGCTGATCCTTTTTATGCTGCTGTCGGTGCCGATCGGAGGCTTTTGCGGCTGGGTCGCCTACCGGGCGTTCAAGGTCGGCAAACGTGACACCGCCATCGCCTTCTCCGGCCTGGCCGTGGCCTGTTTTGCCGTGGCCGGCGTGGTCGGCGCATGGGCGCTGCTGGTGTTGCAGCGCCTGTAACTGCCTGTGCACAAACGCGATCAGCGCCAGTGCGCTGCCGTTTATGACACGGATAACCCCGTGTCATCATCATGTCATACACCCTCCCCAACATGGTCGCCGCTATCTTATGGAAGGCAGGGAAAGCGAGGCCGTGGGAGCAATGATCCACTTCGACCATGGCCTGGCTTGCAGGCTGAGACGACCCTGACGACGACTCTGTAAGGACGCATATATGCAAAGGAGATACTGATGAAAAAGATGATGCTTAGCCTCACTGCCATGGCAATCATGTTGACCGCCGGCCTTGCCCAGGCGAGTGACGTGTCCATTACCGGTGCGGGCTCGACGTTCGTGACCCCCATCCTTTCCAAGTGGGCCTACACCTATCACAAGAAGACCGGCGTCAAGCTGAACTACCAGTCCATCGGTTCCGGTGGCGGTATCAAGCAGATCGAGGCCAAGACCGTGGACTTCGGCGCCTCCGACGCCCCGCTGACGGCCAAGCAGCTGGAAGAGCAGGGCCTGGTACAGTTCCCCGACATCGTCGGCGGCGTGGTGCCGGTCGTGAACATCCAAGGCATCGGGGCCGGCAAGTTGAAGCTGGACGGCAAGACCCTGGCCGACATCTACTTGGGCAAGATCACCAAGTGGAACGATCCGGCCATCGCCGCCCTGAACCCGGGCCTGAATCTGCCCGACGCCGACATCGCCACCGTGCATCGCGCCGACGGTTCGGGCACCACCTGGATCTACACCAACTACCTGACCAAGGTCAGCCCGGAATGGGCCTCCAAGGTCGGCAACGACAAGGCCGTTGACTGGCCGGGCTCCAACAGCATGGGCGGCAAGGGCAACGAGGGTGTGGCCGCGTTCGTGAACAAGGTCCCGAATTCGATCGGCTACGTCGAGTATGCCTATGCCCTGCAGAACCACATGGCCTACGTGCTGATGAAGAACAGGGCCGGTCACTATGTGGCTCCGACCGCCAAGAACTTCCAGGCCGCCGCTGCCGGCGCCGACTGGAAGCACGCTCCTGGCTTCTACATGGTGCTGACCAACCAGCCGGGTGCCCACTCATGGCCGATCACCGGTGCCAGCTTCATCCTGGTGCACAAGAAGGCCGACAATGCCGAGCAGACCAAGGAAGTGCTGAAGTTCCTGATCTGGGGCTTCCGCCATGGCGGCAAGGCCGCGATGAAGCTCGATTACGTGCCGCTGCCGCAGAGCGTGGTGGACCTGATCGAGGCCTCCTGGCGCGCCGATATCACTGACGCCAACGGCAACCAGCTCTGGAAGTAAGCATCAGCCCAAGCTGACGATGCGGGGCCGGGATTTCCCGGCCCCGTTTTTCGCAGGCCCTGCCCCACCGCAGTGCTTGTGAAAAACGAGTTGACACGAACGCCGGGAGGATGTCGGCCACCGCATCCCGTCCCGCCCGAAGCACGATGCTCAGGACCATGCCCCTCGCAAGGAGTGCCATTGAAACCACTGGAACCCCAAAATACGGAAGCTTGGACGCCGCCGGCCGCCGTGGTTAGAGTTGCTGAGGGACAGGCTCAGGCCATGCACTGTGCACAAGAGGGAAGGTCACTGATTACGGCTATGCGTTCACCATCGAACAAACGCTTTCCGGACTGGATGGATGGTGCCTTCAAGGTTCTGACCCAAAGCTTTGCCATCGGCATCCTGGTGCTGCTGGCCGCCATCTTCATCGTGTTGTGGGTGCAATCAGAGCCGTCGATCCACAAATTCGGCTTCGGATTTTTGACCAGCGCCGCCTGGAACCCGCCCAAGGAGAATTTCGGGGCCCTGTCAGCCATCGTCGGCACCCTGATGTCCACGGGGGTGGCCCTGGTCATCGCCATTCCCTTAAGCATCGGCATCGCCCTGTTCCTGGTCGAGATCGCCCCGGAATTCCTGCGCACGCCGCTGGCCGTCGCCATCGAACTGCTGGCGGCCATCCCCAGCATCGTCTACGGCATGTGGGGCATGTTCGTGCTGCCGCCGCTGATGAGCAGTTACGTGCAACCCTGGCTGCAGAAGTACTTTGGCTTTTTACCGCTGTTCAAGGGAGCGCCGCTGGGCATCGGCATCCTGACCGCCGGCTTCGTGCTGGCCCTGATGGTCATCCCCTTCATCTCCTCGGTGACGCGCGAGGTGTTCCGCATGGTGCCGCAGACGCTGAAGGAGGCTGCCTACGGCGTCGGCTGCACCACCTGGGAGGTGGTACGCAACATCATGATCCCGTATGGACGCAAGGGTATCGCCGGTGCCATCTTCCTCGGCCTAGGGCGAGCGCTGGGCGAGACCATGGCCGTGACCTTCGTGATCGGCAACTCGCACAAACTGTCGCTGTCCCTGTTCGCGATGGGCAACTCGATCGCCTCGACGCTGGCCAACGAATTCACCGAGGCCGATACCGCCATCTACATGTCCTCCTTGATCGAGCTCGGCCTGGTGCTGTTCTTGATCACCTTCATCATCCTGGGCCTGGCACAGTGGTGGCTGCAGCGCTCCCAGTCGTCCGGGAGCCGCCGATGAATCTGATGCGCCGGCGTATCCTGATGAACAGGCTGGTGATGGCCCTGTCCGGGCTGGCCGCCGCCATCGGCCTGTTCTTCCTGATCTGGATACTCGGCTACGTGACCGTCAAGGGCGTCGGGGCCATCAATTGGGCCTTCTTCACCCAGCTGCCATCCCCGCCCGGCGTCGAAGGCGGTGGCCTGTCCAGCGCCATCGTCGGCACCCTGATCATGACCGTCCTGGCGGCGCTGATGGCGGTGCCGATCGGCATCATCGCCGGCACCTACCTGTCCGAATTCGGGCGCGATTCGCGCCTCGGGCACACGGTGCGCTTTTTGTCGGACATCCTGGTCAGTGCCCCGTCGATCGTCATCGGCGTCTTCGTCTACCTGGTGATGGTCAAGCCGCTGGGTGGTTTCTCCGGACTGGCGGGCGCCGTATCGTTGGCCATCATCATGCTGCCGGTCGTCACCCGCACCACCGAGGAGATGCTGCGTCTGGTACCGGGCGAGATGCGCGAAGCGGCCCTGGCGCTCGGCGCCCCCTACTGGCACACGATGGTGCGCGTGGTATTCCGCGCGGCCACGGCGGGCCTATTGACCGGCGTGCTGCTGGCCGTGGCGCGCGTGTCCGGCGAAACGGCCCCGCTGCTGTTCACGGCCCTGAACAGCCCCTACTGGGGCAACCTGAACCAGCCGATGTCCAACCTGACGGTGACCCTGTTCAACTACGCCATGTCGCCCTACGACGACTGGCATGCCAAGGCATGGGGAGCGGCCTTTTTGATCACCGCCTCGGTGCTTATCGTCACCATCCTGACCCGTTTCATCTTGCGCGATAGGAGCAAACGTTGAATCCCGAAGCCCCATCCCCGCACACACCCAAGGTCTCCGTACGCAACCTCAATTTCTATTACGGCGACAAACAGGTGCTTTTCGACAACAACCTGGATATCGCCGACGGCAAGGTCACGGCCTTCATCGGCCCCTCCGGCTGCGGCAAGTCCACGCACATCCGCACCTACAACCGCATGTTCGACCTGTACCGTGGCCAGCGCGCCGACGGCGAGATCATCGTCGACGGCACCAACATTCTCGATCCGAAGATCCCGGCCCTGCAGCTTCGGCACAAGATCGGCATGATCTTCCAGAAGCCGACGCCGTTTCCGATGTCGATCTTCGACAACGTCGCCTACGGCCTACGCCTGCATAGCAAGACGAGCAAAAGCGAACTGGAGGGACGGGTGGAGACGGCGCTGCGCTCGGCGGCGCTGCTCGACGAGGTCAAGGACATCATGCACCAGCACGGCACCGCCCTTTCCGGCGGCCAGCAGCAGCGCCTGTGTATCGCCCGCGCCATCGCCGTGGAGCCGGAGATCATCCTGATGGACGAGCCGTGTTCGGCGCTCGATCCGATCTCCACGGCCAAGATCGAGGAGCTGATCGACCAGCTCAAGGGAGAGTTCACGATCGTCATCGTCACACACAACATGCAGCAGGCGGCACGCGTATCCGATTACACGGCCTTCTTCTACATGGGCAAGCTGATCGAGTTCGATGATACGGAGGCGATCTTCACATCCCCCAAGAACAGCCAGACCGAAGACTACATCACCGGTCGCTTCGGCTGATCCGGGGGAAACAACACCATGGCCCTGCATACCACCACCCGCTACGACGAGGAGCTCAACGATCTGAGAAGCCATGTGCTGTCGATGGGCGAGCGCGTGCAGGCCGCCCTCGACCTGGCCGCCAGCGCCGTGAACGAACGGGACCAAGGGCTGGCCCAGAAAATCATCGAGCAGGACAAGGCGATCAACGACCTCGAGATGACCTGCGATGAAATGACCTGCACGCTGCTGGTCCGCCGCCAGCCGGCTGGCGGCGACCTGCGCTTCGTCATCGCCTGCAACAAGATCGTCACGGATCTGGAGCGCATGGGGGACCTGGTGGCCGGCATCGGCCGAGGATCGCTGCGCATCGGCGAGCATCCGATGCCGGATCCGGACGGGCTGCCGCAGATGATCGACAAGGTGCGCCAGCAGGTCAGCCTCGTGCTCAACGCCTTCGGGAGGGACGACATGCAGACCGCCATGCAGGTCATCGCCGATGACGACGTGATCGACGAGATGAATGCCAGCATCTACCAGCATCTGCTGGACCAGATGTCCAAGGATCCGGCCCTGATCAGCGCCACCATCCCGATGACCAACATCGTCAAGAACCTGGAACGCATCGGCGATCTGGCCGCCAGCGTGGCCGAGATGGTGGTGTTCATGGTCAGCGGCAAGGACATCCGTCACATCTCCTCGCTCAGCGCGGCCAACCGTCTGCTCGAGCCGGGAGAGGGCCGCGAATAGCGGACAGGCCGGCCGCGCTGGCTTGGCCGCAGCGGAGCGTCTACAGTAATCCCGGCGTCCGAGGCGCCGGGAGGTCAACAGCGCGATGCCACAGCAATCCAAGCAACTGAGCCTGAAACGGCTGGCCATCGACACCTACAAGGAAAACGTCGCCTACCTGCACCGCGATTGTGCGCTGTACCGCACCGAGGGCTTCCAGGCTCTGGCCAAGCTGGAGGTCAAGACCGGCGGCAGGCGCAAGATCCTCGCCGTGCTCAACGTCGTCGACGACGACACCATCGTCGGCACCGACGAGATCGGCCTGTCCGAACAGGCCTTCGCCCAGATGGGCAAGAAGGAAGGAACACTGGTATCCATCGCCCATGCCGAGCCGCCGGAGTCGATGGAGGCGGTACGGCGCAAGCTCAGGGGCGAGCGCCTCTCCGCCGACGACTACATCGCCATCACCCGCGACATCGCCGACAACCGCTACTCGAAGGTGGAGATGGCCGCCTTCGTCGTCACCTCCGGGCAGACGGGGCTCGACCGCGACGAGATCATGTACCTGACGCATGCGATGGCGAAGACCGGCGAACGCGCCGTCTGGGAGGAACCGCTGGTGGCCGACAAGCACTGCATCGGCGGCATCCCCGGCAACCGCACGTCGATGCTGGTGGTACCCATCGTCGCCGCCCACGGCCTGTTGATCCCCAAGACCTCCAGCCGCGCCATCACCTCGCCGGCCGGCACCGCCGACACCATGGAGGTGCTGGCCAAGGTCGAGATCGGCCCGAAGCGCATCCGCGAGATCGTACACGCGCTGCGTGGCTGCATGGTCTGGGGCGGTACGGCCAAGTTGGCCCCGGTCGACGATATCCTGATCTCGGTCGAACGGCCGCTGGGCATGGACTCGCTGGGGCAGATGGTGGCCTCGATCCTGTCGAAGAAGATCGCCGCCGGCTCCACACACCTGTTGATCGACATCCCGGTCGGCCCCAGCGCCAAGGTGCGCCAGATGCGCGAAGCCCTGCAGCTGCGCAAGCTCTTCGAATACGTCGGCGATCGCAGCGGCCTGCATCTCGAGGTCATCATCACCGACGGCCGCCAGCCCATCGGCCGCGGCATCGGCCCGGTGCTGGAGGCGCGCGATGTGATGCAGGTGCTGGGCAACGATCCCGATGCCCCGAACGACCTCAGGCAGAAAGCACTGCGCCTGGCCGGGCGCGTCATCGAGTTCGATCCGGACGTGCGCGGCGGCGAGGGCTTCGCCATCGCCCGCGACATCCTCGATTCCGGACGCGCCATGGCCAAGATGGGCGCCATCATCGACAGCCAGGGCCGGCAAGCCGAAACCATCCCGCCCGGCTCCCTGACCTTCGACATCCATGCCGAGCGTGACGGCGTGGTCACCGCCATCCACAACCAGACGATGGCACGCATCGCGCGCCTGGCCGGGGCCCCGATGGACAAGGGAGCCGGTGTCGATCTGATGAAAAAGCTCGGCGATCCCGTGAGCAAGGGAGAGGTGCTGTACCGGGTGCATGCCGAGTTCCCGCCGGATCTGCAGTTCGCCAAGGATCAGTGCCGGCGTGATGCCGGCTACACCATCGGCAGCCCGGAAGATATCACGCCCTACTCGTTCGGCCTGTAATGCTCATCGTAGGTTTCAGCGAATACCGCGAAGCCGGTGAGCGCCTGGCCGCCACTCTGGGCTGCCCGTTCCGGCAGGCCGACGTGCACGTGTTCCCGGACGGCGAGCACAAGCTGACGCTGCCGCTGCCGCTGCCCGAGTACCTGATCATCTGCCGCAGCCTGTTCGACCCGAACGACAAGCTCATCGACCTGCTGCTCGCCGCTGAGACCGCACGCGACAACGGCGTGCAGAAGCTGACGCTGGTCGCCCCCTACCTGTGCTACATGCGCCAGGACATCGCCTTCCACCCGGGCGAGGCGGTCAGCCAGCGCATCATCGGCCGCCTGCTGGCCCGGCTGTTCGACACCGTCATCACCGTCGATCCGCACCTGCACCGTACCCCCGATTTCTCCGAGGCGGTGCCGGCCCGTCGGGCCGTGAGCCTGACCGCCACCGGTCCGATGGCCGCGTTCCTCAGCGATCCTGAGCACGCAGATTCCGTGCTGCTGGGGCCGGACGGCGAATCGGCGCAATGGGTGTCGGCCATCGCTGCCGCCACCGGCCAGCCCTACGGGGTGGCCAGCAAAGAGCGCAAAGGGGATCGCGACATCCGCATCACACTGCCCAAGCTCGATGTGGCGGGCCGGCGTGTGGTCGTCGTCGACGACGTCATCAGCACCGGTCGCACCGTGGCCATGGCCGCGGGGCTGCTTTACGACGCCGGGGCGGCCGACGTCACCTGCCTGGTCACGCACGTGCTGCCGGAGGCGGAGATGCAGGCCACATTGCACAAGGCCGGCGTGACGGCGTTGGTAAGCTGCGACAGCATCCCGCACGCCAGCAACCGCATCGAACTGGCGCAGCTCTTGGCCTCCGCGATCATCGATGGGCCGGATCGGATGAGCTGGGCCTGACGCCTGTCGACAGCGGCGATTGACGCCGCGGCGGCGCCATACCATCGTTCGCGCTATGCATCCGCATCTGCCGTCCCGGCCATGATCCGCGAAGCGACGCTGGGGGACATCCCGGCCCTGGTGGAGCTCGAGAACCGCTGTTTCGAGAGCGACCGCCTGTCCGAACGCAGCTTCCGCCACCTGCTGAAGAAGGGAAATGCCACGCTGCTGGTCGACGACACGCACGCCAGGTTGCGCGCCTACATCCTGGTGCTGTTCCACCGAAACACCTCGATGGCGCGCATGTACTCGTTCGCCGTCGATCCCGAGTGGCGCGGCCTGGGGCTGGCCAAGGCGCTGGTGCGCGAGGCGGAAAAGGCAGCGCTGGCACGCGGCGTGGTGTCGATGCGCCTGGAGGTGCGCGCGGACAACACCGCGGCACAAAAGCTGTACGCATCGATGGGCTACCGCGAATTCGCAATCGCCCCGGACTACTACGAGGATCACATGGAGGCCCTGCGCATGGAGAAGGCGCTGGCCCCGCATCTGGCCCCGCACCGCACGCCGGTGCCGTTCTATGCGCAGACGCTGGAATTCACCTGCGGGTCGGCCTGCCTGATGATGGCGATGAAGGCACTGGAACCGGCGCTGAAGCTCGACCGTATGCTGGAGCTCAGGCTGTGGCGCGAGGCCACGACGATCTTCATGACCTCCGGCCACGGCGGCTGCGGCCCGTTCGGGCTGGCGCTGTCCGCCTACCACCGCGGCTTCGCGGTCGAGATGTACGCGCGCTACGACATCGACATGTTCACCGATTCGGTGCGCAATGAAGAGAAGCGCCAGGTGATCCGCATCGTGCACGAGGACTTCATGCACGAGGTCGATGCCGCCCCCGGCATCACGGTGTTTGAGCGTCCGATCACCCTGGACGAGACCGAGCAGGGCTTCCGCCGGGGAGCGATCCCGGTGGTGCTGATCAGCTCCTACCGGCTGACCGGCGACAAGTCGCCGCACTGGGTGGTGATCAACGGCTTCGACGAGCGCTTCGTCTACTTCAACGAGCCGTATGTCGATGTCGAGGAGGGGCAGAGCGAGACCACCTGCATCGGCATCCCGGTGCCGCGCGCGGAGTTCGAGCGCATGACCCGCTACGGCAAGAGCCGCCAGTACGCCACCCTGCTGATCTCCAGGCGCAAAAAGGCATGACCGTTCGCCATACCGTCATCGTCGACCGCCTGGGCGACTGGAAATGGGACATCGAGGGCCTGAACCCCGTCACCGCCAACGACTACCTGGCGCACCGCGACAAGACGCCGAAACGGCCGACGCGCGTCATCAACCTGTGCCGCCGTTACAGCTATCTCAGTGGAGGATATTACTGCTCGCTGCTGGCCGAGGCGCGCGGCGACCTGCCGATGCCGACGGTGGCCGATATCCTCGATCTGTCGCGCCAGAGCCTGTATGCCTTCGCGCTGCCCGAGCTCGACACGCTGCTGGCCCGGACGCTGACGCGCCTGGCCGAGCCGCCGGAGGGCGACTTCGACCTGCATATCTTCTTCGGCCATGCCGACGACCGGCGCTTTCACCGCCTGGCGGCCGAGCTGTTCGACGTGTTCCGCTATCCCTTGCTGAAGCTGCGCGTGGTGAGCGGGAAACGCTGGCGGATCAAGGCCATCCGGCCGATGGGCCTGCACCAGGTCACCGCGGCGCTTGCCCCCTACTTCGAGTCCAGCCTGCGCAGCTATGCGCGCGTGCCACGCAGGCGCCGGGCGGAGCGGAAGCCGGCGCTGTATGATATGGCCATCCTGGTCAACCCGAACGAGAAGCTGCCGCCATCCAACGAGACGGCGCTGCGCCGCTTCGTGCGCACCGGCCAGGAGCTGCGCATGGACGTCGAGCTGATCACGGCGCGCGACTACCACCGCATCGCCGAGTACGACGCGCTGTTCATCCGCGAGACTACGGCCCTGGACCACCACACCTTCCGTTTCGCGCGCAAGGCCGAGGCCGAGGGCATGCCGGTCATCGACGACGCGAAATCGATCCTGCGCTGCACCAACAAGGTCTACATGTGGGAGCTTCTGCACGGCCGCTCGCTGCCCACACCCAAGACCTTCTCGCTGGACCGCGCCACCCTCAGCGATACGGAGTTGGCGGCCATCGAGGGCATCCTCGGCTACCCGATGGTGCTGAAGGTCCCGGACGGTTCGTTCTCGCGCGGCATGTTCAAGGCGGAAAACCGCCAGCAGGTGCGCGAGGCGGCGGCGAAGCTGTTCGCGCGCTCGCGCCTGATCCTGGCCCAGGAGTTCATGTACACGCACTTCGACTGGCGCATCGGCATCCTGAACGGCGCGCCGCTGTACGCCTGCCAGTACACGATGCCCAGAGGCCACTGGCAGATCGTCAACCACCGCGAGGACGGCCGCATCATCGCCGGCGGCTTCGAGACCTTCGCCATCGAGGACGCCCCGACCGAGGTGGTGGAGCTGGCCACCCAGGCGGCCTCGCTGATCGGCAACGGCCTGTACGGCGTGGACCTGAAGCAGAACGAGAAAGGCGTGTTCATTATCGAGATCAACGACAACCCGAACATCGATGGCGGCATCGAGGACAAGGTGCTGAAAGGGGAGCTGTACGCGACGATCATGCGCGAGTTCATCCGCCGCATCGAGGCCTCGCGCTCCGCCTAGGGCGATACGGGCATTTTTCCGTCTTGCGGCGTTATCGCTCGCTTATGTGCAGTTAGCACACGGCGCTCGCCATGCCTTGCAGGACCGAAAAAATGACCGCATCGACACTATCGGGACCGAAGACGCCTGGTCGGTAGACAACCCCCGGAGCAACGCAGGTATGATTTCTTGATCCCCCGCCTGCCGGAACCCCGCAAAAACCATTTTCTGTCCTTCTTTGTTCGCCCAAAGAAGAACGAAGAAAGGGCGCCCGCAGGGCCGGCGCGTCTCCCGCCTGGCCGGGCTGCGAACGGGCGTAAAACAGAGCACGAATTTTACGCTGTTCCGTTCGCTCCCCCGTCCATGCGGCGCTGCGGCAGGCGGGAATGCCCCACTCCCGCTGCAGAGCAGCCGATCATGCAGGGCAGGCAAAGGATAAAGCGCAGTAACACGCGCCCTTTGCATGCGCTGCAGGATCGGGAACCCGCAGGGCGCGCTGCCTCGGGGCGGCCTTCTTTGGTTCTTTCTTGGCGCGCAAGAAAGAACAAAGGCCGGCATTTTATTCGCAGGGCAAGCGCATCGTACCCGATGCGGCACGGACCGGCGGCTAGTCGTGCGCCAGGCCTTCCAGCGCCTGGGTGATGACCTGTCGCGAACGGAACAGCACCATCTGCTGCCAGTCGGGCGTGCCCGGGTAGAAATGGCGGCGCATCGCCGCCTTGACCACCTGCGTGTCGTCGGCATGCCAGTCAATGGAATCTGCCGCATGCAGGCGGTGGTCGGCGCGCAGCACGTGGATCATCGAGGAGAAATCGTAGGTGCCGAACTCCAGGGCCACGAACACCAGCGGCTGGCCGATCAGCGCTTGCCAGCCATAGTCCGACAGCCCTAACTTGGCCACCGAGCTCGAGGTGCCGTGCGCAGGCTCCGTCAGCGCCTGGCCGTACCAGTGCCGCGCCAGTCCCGCCCCCGAACTGCCCGGGGCATGGTCGCAGATCGGTTCGCCATAGCCGAACGGCCCCAGGCCGGTATGGAAATCGATAACGGCCACCCGCTGCCGCTGCGCCAGCCGATAGTCGGCAATGATGGCCTCGGTGGTGAGGCGCGACCAGGCCGGGGCGCTGCCGCCGTAGAACAGCCCGTGGCGATAACGGTACTGGCCACCCGACAGAGCCTGCTCGAAGGCGATGCGCCCGTGTTCCTTCTCATAGGCGGCAAGCCTGTCGTTGCAGGCCTTGACGGTGGCAGGTGTCAGATCCTCGGGCACGATGGCGTCATGCAGCTCGTCGTAGCCGGGGTTGACCGGCAGCGGTGCTGCGAAATCGACGAAGTTGCGGTTCAAATCCACCCCGTCCTCGGTGACGCGCCTGAGCCAGGCGAAGCCGTGCGGGTTGATGGCGTGAATCACGAGCACTGCCGTGCCGGCGGGAAGCGGCGGCGCATGGCGCAGGAAATCGGTCTGGGCACCGGAGCCGCAGAAGCCTTCCACCCCGTGCATCGCCGATTGCAGCACCAGCACGCATGGAGCGTCCCTCGGGCCCAGCCAGGAGGTATCGGTGGCCAGCGCCTCGCCCCGCGGGCCGCTCAACGGATGCGCATACGCCCTTAGCTCGGCGCCGGCAGCGCGCGCCGCCTCGTCGCACAGCTCCCGCGCCGCGGCATAGCCGCCGGCGAAAACAGTGCCGTCCAGATCGTCCAGCCAGTCATCGGTGTGCATCGGTATATCTTCCGCCTATTGATCGATGCTTGGCAAGCGTCCGCCGCTTGCTGCTATGCTCCGCTGACATGGGACGGAAACAAACGCACCGATGAGCGAGCACGAGGCCGGAATGCTGCAGCCGCGAGCCTTCGATGTGCCGGGCATGCGCCAGCTCTCCTGGCAGAAGGCACCGGAGGCGCCACAGGCGGTGATACAGTTCTTCGCACCCGAGGCGGAGCAGATCGAGCTGCTGCGCCGCCGTTTCTCCCTGCACGACCTGCAGCTGATCGATATCCGTAATCCCCAGCATCCGGCCCGGCTGATCCGGCTCGCCAAGGGCCATCTGCTGATCCTGCGCCTGCCGCGCCTGGTTGACGACGGGCGCCTTGATCTGACCAGCGTGTCGCTACTGTTCGATACCAAGCTGTGCGCCATCGTGTGGCCCGACCCCGCCGCCGGCGATGCGCTGGAGCGCCGTCATCTGGGCGGGGTGGATATCCACGACACGGTGTGCCGGGCCGTGCATGCCCTGACCGAGCGCCTGTTCACCCAGCTCGCACCGATGCTGGATACGGCCGACGAGCTCGAGGACGCATGCTTTTCCGACATCGGGCGTGCCGACATGGCCAGCCTGCTGACGGTGCGTCAGAACCTGGTCATGCTGTCCCGGGCCGCCCGCAACAGCTTCATCGCCCTGGACCCGCTGCTGGGCACCGGCAGCCTGGCCGGCAACCAGTATCTGGTCGATGCCTGCGAGCACATGCAACGCGCGGCCGCCCGCGCCGAGGCTGCCGCCGAGCACCTGCTGGCGGTGATGCAGGCGATCCAGTCGCTGCTGGGCCAGCGCATGAATGAGACGGTCAAGCTGTTGACCATCATCACCGTGATCCTGAGCCCGCTGGCCGTGATCACCGGCATCTTCGGCATGAACTTCGTACACATGGACATCCTGAAACAGCCGTGGGGCTTCGCGACCTCGCTGCTGCTGATGGTGGCCATCGCCGGGGCGCTGGCGGCCGTGTTTAAATGGAAACGCTGGTGGTGAAATGCGGCCCCCGGTGATTGCAGCCGCCGGGCCCCGCCTCTAACATCACCGGGCATTCGCAATCGCCGGGGGTGGGCATGTCCAGGATCCTGATCATCGGCGCCGGCGGCGTCGGCCGCGTCGTGGCGCACAAGTGCGCGCAGATTCCCGAGGTGTTCTCCGGGATCACGCTGGCCAGCCGCACGCAGGCCAAGTGCGATGTCATCGCCGGCGAGATCAAGGACAAGCACGGGCGTTCCATCGATACCGCCCAGGTCGATGCCGATTCGGTAGCGCAGCTGACGGCGCTGATCAAGCGTGTGAAGCCGGCAATGGTCATCAACGTCGCCCTGCCATACCAGGACCTGACGATCATGGACGCCTGCCTGGAAACGAACGTGCATTACCTGGACACCGCCAACTACGAGCCTTTGGACACCGCCAAGTTCGAGTACAGCTGGCAGTGGGCCTACCGCGACCGTTTTCGTGATGCAGGGCTGATGGCGCTGCTCGGCTCCGGCTTCGATCCAGGGGTGACGAACGTGTTCTGCGCCCACGCGCTAAAGCACGATTTCGACGAGATCGACACCATCGACATCCTGGACTGCAACGGCGGCGATCATGGCTATGCCTTCGCCACGAATTTCAACCCCGAGATCAACATCCGCGAGGTCACCAGCAACGGCCGCTACTTCGAGAATGGCAAATGGAACGAGACCAAGCCGATGGAAATCTCGCAGGTGTTCGATTTCGCCGAGATCGGCCCGCGCAAGATGTACCTGCTTTACCACGAGGAGCTGGAGTCGCTGGCCGTACATATCCCCGGGGTCAAGCGGCTGCGCTTCTGGATGACCTTCGGCGACAGCTATCTGAAGCATCTGGAGGTGTTCCGCAACATCGGCCTGGACTCGATCGAGCCGATCGACTTCCAGGGCCAGAAGATCGTGCCCATCCAGTTTCTGAAGGCGCTGCTGCCCGATCCGGCCAGCCTCGGCCCCAGAACCAGGGGCAAGACCAACATCGGCTGCATCATCACCGGAACCAGGGATGGGAAGCCGGTCTCGCGCTACATCTACAACATCTGCGACCACCAGGAGGCGTACAGGGAAACCAACGCCCAGGCCGTGTCCTACACCACCGGCGTGCCGGCGATGATCGGGGCGATGATGATGCTGAGCGGCAAGTGGATGAAGCCGGGGGTGTGGAACATGGAGCAGTTCGATCCCGATCCGTTCATGGAAGCGCTGAACGAGAACGGCCTGCCGTGGGTGGATGTACCATTCGCCGGCCGCCTGTCGGTCTGATCGTAATTAGCATGATCCGGCCTCGGAGCCTCCTGCCCTCGGCCTTGGCCGCTACGCAAGAGCGCGGGCTTCCTCTTCACCCCGCCTGCCGGTGCGCAGCGCCGTCTAGAATCATAACATGACCGATACCCCTGACTGGATCCGCAGCTGCCCCTCCCCGGCCTATGTGCTCGAAGAGGCGAAGCTTCGCGCCAACCTCGAGCTGATGAAGCGCGTACAGGACGAGGCCGGCTGCACCATCATCCTGGCCCTGAAGGGCTTCGCCATGTGGTCGGCCTTCCCGATGATCCGTCAGTACCTGCCCGGCTGCACCGCCAGCTCCCTGTACGAATTGCATCTGTCCTTTGAAGAGTTCAAGGGTGACAGCCACATCTATTCGGTGGCCTACCGGGAGGACGAGTTCGACGAGATCCTTTCCATGGCCGGGCATGTGGTGTTCAACTCCGAGCACCAGTGGCAGAAGTTCGGGCCGAAAGCCATGGCCGCCGGCAAATCCTGCGGCATCCGCGTCAATCCCGGCATCAACGAGGTGGCCACCGATCTGTACAACCCCTGCTACTCGGGCTCGCGTCTGGGCGTGCGCCCGGAGCATCTGGCCGACGAGGATCTGACGGGTCTGGAGGGGCTGCACATGCACGCGCTGTGCGAGAACCTGGCCGCCTCCTCGGTGAAGCTGATCGACGCCTTCGAACAGAAGTTCGCCGACTACATCCCCGCCCTCAAATGGGTCAACTTCGGCGGCGGGCACCTGATGACCAAAGAGGGCTATGACGTCGAGTTGCTGATCGATCGCATCCGCTCCTTCCGCCAGCGCTGGGGCGTGGACGTCTTTCTGGAGCCGGGCGGGGCCGTGGCCTGGCGCACCGGGCCCCTGGTCGCCTCGGTGCTCGACGTGGTGCTGACCGATCGGATGCCCGTGGCCATCCTCGATATCTCGGCCACCGCGCACATGCCGGACGTGCTGGAGATGCCCTACCGCCCCGCCGTCTCCGGCGCCGGCGATCCGGGCGACAAGCCCCACACTTACAGGCTGGGCGGCGTGTCGTGCCTGGCCGGCGACGTCATCGGCGATTACTCGTTCGACCGCCCGCTGCGCGTCGGCTCACGCGTGGTGTTCGAGGACATGATCCATTACACGATGGTCAAGACGACGATGTTCAACGGCGTGCGCCATCCGGACATCGCCATCCTGCGCGAGAACCGCCAACTCGATGTCGTCCGCCGCTTCACCTACGAGGATTTCAAGAACCGCCTGTCCTGATTCCCGCCGCCGCTGTGGCAATCCGTCAACCCGGGGTGCATAGAACGCACTGCGCATTCCCCGAAACCGGGCCTAACATGATCGCATACCGCACGGGCGGACATGGCCGATCGCACTGCCATTCTGCGGCGAAGCACGAGAGGTGCCTATGCATACGCATACGATGGTTCGCAACCGGCCGGCGACGGCGCTTGGCCACGCGCTGGCACTCTGCCTAACCTTGATGGTCGGCCCCCCCGCCCTGTGGGCGGCCGGCATGAACAGCTATACCCAGCATAATCTGGTATCGGACGGATACGTGCGGGCGGATCATACCGATCCCAATCTGGTCAACGCCTGGGGACTTGCTTTCAATCCGCACAGTGACATCTGGGTCACAGACACTGGCAGCGGCCTGTCGACCCTGTACGACAGCGCCGGCAACCCCGTATCGCTGGTGGTCAAGATCCCGGGCGGCAGTCCGACCGGCATCGTCTATAACACCTCACCCGGCTTCGTTATCCACAAGGGCGTCACCTTCGGGGCCAGCACCTTCATCTTTGCCAGCGAAAGCGGGCGTATCTCCGGCTGGAATTACAACGTCGATTCCACGCACGCCATCACCATGGTCGACAACGGGACGAGCGGGGTCATCTATAAGGGGCTTGCCATCATCGATGCCGGCGGTTCGGTACCCAGGATTTATGCCACAGACTTCCATCACGGTCGTATCGACGTTTTCGATCTGCACTTCGGTCAGGCTTATCTGCAGCCTGGCGCCTTCACCGACCATCACCTGCCGAAAGGCTTTGCCCCCTTCGGCATCCAGGCTATCGACGGCAAGTTGTACGTCACCTATGCCAAGCAGGATCGTGCCAGGCAAGACGAAATCGATGGCGCCGGTTTGGGCTATGTGGATGTTTATAACGCCAATGGCCGGCTGCTGCGGCGGCTCGTCAGCCGCGGCCACCTGAATGCTCCGTGGGGACTGGCCAAGGCCCCGGCGGACTTCGGCAGATTCAGCCACAGCCTGCTCGTCGCCAATTTCGGCGATGGCACCATCGACGCCTACTCCATCACCAGCGGTAGATTCGAGGGGCAGCTGAAGCGTCCGGATCATCGGCCGTTGAAAATCGATGGCCTGTGGGGCATCCGCTTTGGCAACGGCCAGCGCCATCAGCCCATCAACGCCCTGTTCTTCGCCGCCGGACCGGATCATGAGAAGCACGGCCTGTACGGCAGGATCGATGCGAAGGTCTCACAGGGTAAGGCTACTGGCGGGAATACCGCCTGGCCGATGGGATCGGGTGGATATGGCGGTGGATATTGATCCAGACATCGGCCCTACCGCGGTGACGCATGTGTCGCCAACCGCCTGTCCTGATTCCCGCCGCCGCTGTGGCAATCCGTCACCCTGGGGTGCATAGAACGCACTGCGCATTCCCCGCAACCGTACTTACCATCAAGCCCACTGCACGGATGCCGGGGGAGACATATGGCCAAGATGAAAAATTGCAAGAGCTGCCAGGCCGAGATTCCGGCCGATGCATCGAAGTGCCAGTACTGCGGCAGCTTCCAGCGCGCGGGCTGCCTCATGGCGGTGGTGCTGATCCTTTGCGCCTTCCTGGTGATTGTCTGGTACGTCCTGCACAGGGAGTCCCCCAAGAAACCCGGCCCGCAGTCGGCGGCCTCACGGGCTGAGAGCATGTGCGAGCAGGCGGTGCGCAAGGCGGCGTCCCACCCAGCTTCGATCGACTTCAGTGAGTTCGGCAGGCAGCCCCCCACGAAAATGCGTGGCGGCGGCTATCTGGTACGCCTGGACTTCGCGGAGAAAGATTCCTTGGGAGACAAAATTGCCAAGGATGCGATCTGCACGGTCAAGGACGGGAAGCTGCTGTCATTCAAGAAACCCAAACCCTGACCGGGAAGCGGTGCCCGCCTGTGACCACCGTCCGCCGCTTCGCCTACGAGGGTTTCAGGGTCCGCCTGTTGTGCGCTCCAAGCTAAACGGTCTGTTCCTCGGGTTGTTTTTTCAAGGATGCTGGGGCGGTCACGTAGAAATTCAGGAACTTCCATTTCCCCGCCTGCAGGATCAGGCGCAGCTTGATATCGACCGTGCCGTTGGCGAACGCGGCCTTGGCCACGTAGGCGGCGGTGGCGACTTTGCCGTGCGGGAAATTGTAGGTGACCTTGGACTCGCCCTGCACATGGCCGAAGCTCAGCATCACGCCCAGTGCCGACAGTTTGCGGAACATCATGCCGAGCTGCCCCGGATGCCTGTGGATTTCAGTCAGCAGCTGGGGCGAAGCCCGCTTCAGCAGCTCCTGCGTCGACCAGGTGGACACGATGGCCGGCACGTTCGCCTGGACATAAGCCTTGCTCGTGGCATCGAGCGCCCTGCCCTGATATGTGGCAT
>Ga0315535_1000266_pt1 | contig 36460 bp, 34 predicted proteins | sample SalMarSW160220MG_2_FD_203092 | JGI IMG/M metagenome (GOLD analysis project Ga0315535, IMG submission 203092) | Salt marsh sediment microbial communities from the Plum Island Ecosystem LTER, Massachusetts, United States - Salt Marsh Sediment SW1602-20 ... | reverse complement strand
AAAGGACAATTGGGATGATGGTTAAATGTTGTTCTTTAAGTGTCTTTTGAGGTCAACGTCGAAATTTTCGATTAGGTTTTGGAGGCTGTCGGTGATTTCTTTTACTCTTTGTTTGGCGTTTTCCTTTATTTTTTCTGGATTAACGGCGGCGTAGATGTGGTAGTAACCTCCGCCTTTGAGTCCGCAGGATTGTTTGTGGATCAGTCCTGCGCTTTGGAGTTTGGCAAGGACTCTATGGGTTGAGCTGCGGTCTCTTTGTACGGATTCTGCGATTTGGTCTAAGGTTACCCATTGGTTTTTTGCAACTCGTAGGAAGATTTCCAGGTCTATGGGTTTGAGGTTGTATATGCAACTTAAGAGGTCTTGGCAGGTGACTTCTTTTCTTGTTAGAAATTGAATACTGTCCATAAACTATTGTTTGGTTTTGCAACATATAAGTATTGTGTGGTTTTGACAATACCGTAACATATTTATCGCAAAAGCCGATATAAATTCATTCAAAAAGGTAAGAAAAAATGCAGAAAAAACTTGAATGCCCCTTCGGAGTACCCGAAGAAGAATGCTGCGGCAACCCCTCCTGCAAAGCTCGAAAAGATTGGTTAAACTCACAAAAAGAGGTCTACTCATGAACACAAATCCATCGACTGATCCTGAAATAGAAAGAATCCAACAAAAAAAGATGGCAGAAATGTTAAAGCGAGCTCAAATGCAGCAGCTAAACTCTGCTGGAATAAGCAAGCCCATAATCTTAACTGACAGTAATTTTTCAGCTGAAATTACAAAGCATAACTTATTGGTTGTTGATTTTTGGGCACCATGGTGCGGCCCCTGCCGAATGGTAGGTCCAGTAATTGAGCAGCTAGCAGCAGAATACTCAGGAAAAGTAACGTTTGGAAAGATGAATGTTGACGAAAACATGACTGTACCTGGCAGTTTTAGAGTTATGAGTATCCCAACGATAATGGTCTTCGAGAGTGGACGCGCTGTAGAAACAATTATTGGTGCATGTGCAAAATCCCACATCGAATCCAAGTTTAAGCCATTCATGAAAAATAGCTTGTGAGGTCAGCGAAGCTTTGAGTGTTTCCGATAAAGAAAAGATAGAAGCTACAAAACCACTAATGCTTTTTGGAACCCTCACTCTATCTGTTTGGGTAGCACTAGGGTCGCTCTCTATCTGGCTAATTAATCCGTTGTTTGGATGGCTTTTCGCAGGTTTTTCAGCATTCTTTATCCTGATTATCATTAGAAGACTACTATGCAATTCTTGCTATTACTGCAAGTCCTGTACCAAAGGGTTTGCTAAACTATCAAAACTTGCATTAGGGAGCAATCATGTACCTGGAATAAGCAAAGGTTCCACAGGGAGAATGGCCGTTACAATGTACGTGATTCTCACAGGCATTCCTGTTGCAGCACTTCTAAACTCTGTACTTAACAGTTTTGACACTGTCAAAATCTTGTTACTTTTAGCGATTTTGGCAGTCACCGCTTACACATTAATAGTTCGTGTAAGAAATAACTACTAAGAATCCTCCCTTTTGGTAAGCAGATAATGAAAGCCTATGTTGAACCTGAAAAATGCATCAGATGCAACGAATGTTCCGCAGTTAGAGGTTGTTCGATAAGAGCAATCTTTCGCATCAGCGTTGAAGACCCAACTGTTGTTGACCCTAAGCTTTGCCGTGGATGTGGAGATTGCATTGCAAAATGCCCAGCGAAAGCAATAATCCTGAAAAACGGTTAATTTTACTTTTTACTGTTCGAGTATGTGAGTAACTAATCGTTGTTCTGCTTTGCGCAAATGTTCTACAACCGTTGAATTCGCAAGACCAAGTCGATAACCCAGTTTTTCTGATGTTATTCTTCTCGGAATGGCATAATACCCCAGTTTGTGGGCTTCAAGCAATACCAGTCGCTGTTTTTCAGTTAAGAGATTAATAGGTGACGTGGGTGAAAAATTTGCATCTGCTAAAAGAGCAACCCTGTAATGAATTCCCATTAATTCCATTCGCTTTAGGAAATCTTTGATTTGTTTTTCATTTCCAAGGAAAGAAAATTTTATTTTTCCATCCCCTATTCCCAAAGGAGGAAATAAGTATCCGCTTTCTACCCCCACAGAGCTTAGAACTGTAGATAGAGTTGGTCCCCCTCGCATAAAAACTATGTATGACCCGTTTTTTTCTTTTTTCAACATTTGGGCTTCAACTAAGAATCCTCCGACGAGCAAATCCTCAACTTTAGATTCTGAATCTTTGAATTCCACTTGAGAAATTGCCGCGAATTCCTCTTGATCTTGCCTTAGGAAGTAAAGCAGGTCAAGCGACTTTATCTTTTTAAACGGGGATAATTCTATACCGACCTTGACAAGCTCTTTTTCTGAGACTTCCAGAATTAATCTTCGCATATAACGAATGTTAATTCGGTGTAGGATATACCTTCCTAAAGCCGAGTATACTCGGTACAACCTATATCCACTAGAACACCTTCTTAGGGTCTTTAAAATCAGCTTTAGGTCATTTCATCATTTAATCGGGAGACTAGAACACGACTCAAACTAAAGTTAACTCATTTGAAAGATTGGGCAAATTCATTACTAAGCGAAAATTCGCGATAATTGCTGTTTGGATGCTACTCTTAGCCATTATTTTGCCGGTGGTATTGACAGCTTCAGGTGTGACCTCGCTGCAGTTTGGTTCTTCATCTGACAGCAGCCTTGAATCAAGCAAAGCAGAAGATATAATATCTGCCCAATTTCAAAATTCCGTATCCAACGATTCATTAATTATAGTAATATCCACAGACAATGCTTCATCTACTAATGCCCAACTTTTTATTGACGAGTTAACTAACCAAATCAATTCAAACTCCAGCATAACTGGAGTTGAAAACATTACCAGCGTCTACTCAATTCTGATCCCTGTCCTTAACCAAACAAACCAAGGCATCTACTTCGCCTGTAACAATGCAAACTTAACCTACAATTTACTTTACAGCGTCCCAGCCATTTACTCAAATGTATGGTTTAATGCTTACAATGAAACAAAAAACGGTCAACTGTCACCTGGACTCAACCAAACAAATCAAGCCTCTTATGCTCTAGTTGACAACGCAAACTTAACCTACAATCTACTGTACGGTGTTCCAGCCATTTTCTTAAATGTTTGGGGACAAACATACCAACAGACCCAAGACATCGAGACAGCTAACCAGGTTGCTTATCAACAAACGGCAACCACGTTGTTTCAAACAGACCCTGAATCTTACAATGCTTATACATCACAATTGCTTAATGCATTCAATACTACCTGGGTTCTAAGCTTTCAAGATCCCTCAACTCAGACGTTTACACCACAAGAACGCGCATCATTTGCTTCGAAAATAACAAACCAACAATACATTGATGCTTTCTTAGCCACAAACGCAACTGAGAAAGCTTTCGCTACTGCATTGACAAAGACCTTTACTCTAAACGATTTTCTGGGTAATACCCAGGACCAAAATAACGCAGCGCTTCAGGCGTTTTCTGTTCAATATTTAGCTAACGAGTCTGGCTCTTCAATTGAGTTTGTCAACGCTGCATATAATCTTGGAAAAAACCCGACTGCAACCGAACTAAACAACCTATCTGACAACATAATTTGGTATTCAACCAACTACGATATGGATTCATTCATACAATTGTTTAATGAAATATCTTACAATCAAACAAGAAGTATCTTAAAAGATGCTGATGAATTATCTTTTAACGATTACACTTCACATTTGTTAGACTTCTTTGACGCTTCATGGGTAACTAGAATTCCGAGTGCTCCAGCCCAAGACTGGATCAATCAAACTGCTTCATCAGCGTCAAATATCGCTAACAGCCAGTTCATTAACGCTTATTTTAGCGATCAAAAAGACTTCACAGAGGCTGTTGCTCAAACATTTACGTTGCAAGACTTTTTGAAGGCAAATACAACTGATTCAAATTCTAAGCTGAAGGATTTAGCGATTGGTTATGTATCGAATTCTTCCAACTTATCCAAAGAACTTGTCGCAGCAATATACAACATGGGCGAAAACGCAACAAATAGCGCCCTGCAAACTTTATCATCAAATATTGTTTGGGACCCGAACGAATTTAACATCGGTGAACAGTTCGATTCTTTAATTACTGGTTTTGTTTCTCCTGCAAAAGATGTAACTCTGATCTCAATTACCTTCAAAAACTCAAACGATACTAACGTTGTTACAATTAGAAATATAATAGCTGAAAAATTAGCCCAAAATCCCCAAGAAATCATTTCTGCTCAAGTCACCGGCTCTGACGCACTCAATTATGATTTCGGAAAATCCACAACTTCCGATTTAGAACTTATTCTACCGATCACAATTGCGCTTCTGGTAATCGCTACGGGTCTTTTCTTCCGTTCCATAATTACCCCAATCATTACATTGGGAACAATTGGCGTAGGTCTAGGAGTTTCGCAGATATTCCCATACTTAGTGGGCACCTACATTAATCCAGTCGATTACACTGTGAACACAGTACTCCTCACTGTGCTTATTGGTGTAGGAACAGATTACAGCATATTCATAATAGCTCGGCATCGAGAAGAACGAATCAATGGTTTACCTGTGTTTGAAGCTATAAAGAAGTCAATTACTTGGGCAGGCGAAAGCATAGTTACAAGCGGTGCAACCGTTATCATCTCTTTCCTTGCGCTTGCGACGACCTCAATAATTCTGCTTCAATCTATGGGTTTGGTAGTAGGTTTAGGAGTTATTGTAACGTTACTCGCTTCTCTAACCTTTGCACCGGCATTAACTGTCATTCTGGGTGACAGAATCTTTTGGCCGAACTCAGGAGAACGTTTCCAACGGTACGCCAAAGGAATTCTTGCGAAAAATGCCCGAAGGGGCGGCTACTTTGCTAGAAGCGGAGCCTTCTCAGTGAAACATGGCAAAGCACTCATACTCGTAGCTGTCCTCGTAACATTACCTTTGTTCTATATCTATGCAACAACAACGCCCTCCTACGATATGCTTGGCAGCGCCTCAAACAGTTTAGAGTCAATAGCGGGCTCCAATGCTCTGACTGATTCTTTCGGCGGAGGAAGACTCATGCCTACATATGTTGTGGTAACGTTTTCTTCACCACTTGTGGATAATGACGCTTTCAACTTCAACGAAATGTCTACTGTTCAAAGCATATCCACGTTAGTTGCTGATCATGAAAGCATACAGGAAGTAACAGGACCAACTATGCCATTTGGTCAAGCAGTAAATTATCAAACTATAACGAATGCTTCAGATACGGTCACATACAATAGTATGCTAGACGCCATAGGCAAAGATAATCAGTCAGCTCTAATTACCGTGAGATTCCATATTGATCCATATTCTTCTCAAGCAATCAACATTGCCCAAGATATCCGAACAAAATTACATGCAAACTATGACAATGCACCTAACGTTACTGGCATTTATTTGGGTGGAACAACCGGTGGCATACTAGATACCAAAGACGCATTCCAAAACCAGTTCAATTCTATTCTTCCTATTGTAGCGTTAGGCGTTGGAGTAGTGCTTTTCCTCGTTTTAGGCTCAATTATCCTACCTGTGTTTGCAGTAATTTCGGTACTAATGAGCATTGTTTGGACTTTAGCCATCACTATACTCTTGTTCCAGTCAGCATTCAACTACGGCTTGCTATTCATAACACCATTAGTACTTTTCGTACTTCTTCTAGGCTTAGGAATGGATTATAACATCTTCATCCTCACCCGAATACGCGAAGAAGCCGCCAAAGGGCAAAGTCTAAACGAAGCCATCATTCACGCAATACAACAAACAGGTGGAATCATTACTGCGGCAGCCATAATCTTGGCAGGCTCGCTTGGAGCCTTGATGTTATCAAGTAATCTTATGCTACGTGAAATGGGGTTTGCCTTTGCCTTCAGCATTCTTATAGATGCAATTGTTGTGCGAACTTATTTGGTGCCTGCGGTTATGTCAACATTTGGAAAATGGAACTGGTATAACCCGATAAAACGCCTAAGACGACTAAAAGACTTAAACGAAGAAAAAGCACAGTATAATTGATTCTTAGTTTTTGATTTTCTTTTTTACCTGAATGATTGCAATTGTAAGAATTGATAGCGCTATTGCAATAAAGATGAAAGTTGGTATTTCAGGAACCGCTGGAGGTTCACTAGTCTGTGAGTCGTTGGGGGAAGGGTTGATTGTTTGGAGTGGAGATAGAGTAGGTTCCAGAATGTTTGTGGGTTCAGGCGATGATTTTGGATATCCTGTTTGTGTTGGTGGCGGTATTTGTGTTGGAGATGTTGGAAGTGGAGTTTCGGTTGGAGTAAAACTTGGTGTCTCAGTTGAAGTGGGAGTTGGAGACGACATTGGTTGCAGGGATTGAAGAGTTACTATGCAACTGTTAGGAGAGACTAACCCTGCATTATCCTTGAATTGAACTATGACTGTTTTTTGACCATCTGCTCCCTGCAGATTCCACGTTTTTGATGTTGTATATGGTTCCCAATCTGACCAGGTGGAGTTGTCGTTGGAGAAACGCATTTGAAATATTCCAGAGGTGGCATCTGTTGCTGATAATGAAAGAGTTATTTCAGGCACTTCGGTTGTGGGGTCTGCGGTTACAGAACCTGTGGGAGCTGTTTTATCTAGTTGTATCCCACTAAGAGTGCAGTGTAAAAGTTCCAGTGTTTCTTGTCCATAAGGGTTCCATGAGCTCCAATACTCTATTGTGATGTTTTTTCCTTCGATTGTTATTGTGGGTTGGTCATTGGTCGTAATGTTTTGAATTTGGCCATCATTAATTCTGTAGAAGGTTTCATTTACGTTGTAATCAGGGGTCAAATTTATTGTAAAATCAGAGGTGTGCCATCCCTCAACATAATCGTTGATTAAGGTCGGTAAACGTGTTAAATTTAATGAAAAAACAGTGGTATCATCATAAACCTTCAAACAGTGTGATCCCGCTGTGGTTTGGGGAACCTGAATTGTTGTATTAAAAAAGCCATTTTCATCTGCCGCAGTTGTTCCCAAACTGGTTGTATCCCACCATAAAGAAACTAAGCCTGGGTTGAACCATTTCCCGCTGACAGGAATTAAGTCGGCATTTTGTACAAAAAGGATTGTGGATAAATCTGTATTGTTGCCGAAAATACCTTGTGCAGTTGCATTACCAATTTGTGATAATCCTCTCCTCATCTCCATATAGGGAGTAGTTGAGTTGTAAGATCTGCTGGTATTGTTGTCTTGGGCGCTAAATATAATGTTGTCAAACAAGGCTGAACTGTCGCCTTCGACGTTATTTTGCGCTAACTCAGGAGCGGTTAATGTGTAAATGAAGTTTTCGGTCACAGTTTGCAGGTCGTTAATTATTGGTTTCCAAGTTGAGTTTATTGGGTTTAGGTAAGAGATATTGACTGAGCCTTGTGCGGTGAACCCAGTTCCTCTAAGAGTTATAGTGCCGTTTCCCGGTCCTGAAGTTGGAGATACTTCAAAGGATGTGCCGAATTTGAATGCTAAAGGACTGCCTAAACCTGTAACATAATCGTATCCAGGAGTTGCGTCGTAATCATTTGAACCTGAAGTTATATCCCTGAAATAAGATGAATATGCTGATTTGGCCTTTTGGTATAAGTTGTTATTGGTTGATGTAAGCCCTAGGGCGTGAATTGCTGCCCATTGTGGAGCGCCTGCACTAGTGCCACCGATGATATACCATGAACCGTTATAACATACTGAAACTCCACTGTTTGGGTCAGCATTGTAAGAAACATCGGGGACACACCGCATCGGATTTGTTAGTCCGTATTCTTTTTGGTAATCAGGGCTATTTTCGTAGAGACTTGGTCCGCCTCCACTAAGACTCCATCCAGTTTCAGATGCAAATGTACCGTCTTCGTTAAAGGTGAGTTTGGTTCCACCTACTGCAACAACATTCGGGGAAGTAGCGGGATAAACAGCTGTTTTATTGTCTCCAGAGGCTGCAAAGAAGACAACACCGGGTGCGATAAAATGATTGTCACGGTAAACTTCGTGATCGTACTCGGGTCCACCCCAACTCATAGAAACAGCAACCACGTCTGGAATGCTTGACGCAAAATCAACCGCATCATAAAGAGAATGACCTTGATTGTCGACAGCTTCCACCAAGATTATTGTGGCGTTTGGAGCAATAGCATGCGCCCACTCAACATCCAGACAAGTTTCCTGCCCCCAACCTGTATCAGTTTCGATTGTTCCAGGCATCTTGTATACAATGAGGTTTCCAGTGTTGTTGTCGGGTAAATTGTATTCATGTGAAAAAGAATTAAAATCATTCAGTACATTTGGTGTATCGTAAGCATCCACTATAGCGATAATGGTGCCAGCCCCGCCTTCTGAAGGCAAATTATAGGCTGTTCTTATTTGATCAGGTTCCAATCCATGAGGGTGGCTTGTACCTTCGGAAAGGGGGTCAATATGCATGGGATAAGCTACCCAATCCTCTTCCGGTTGCTCCGCTGAAATTAGCCCATAAGGGAAAAGAAAGGCAACAGTAAGAAATAGGCAAATAGCGAACAAGAAAAATTTGGGCTTGCGTATTTTTTTCACTCTAACCCATTCTTGGTTGTTTATAACGTCTTAAGTTATAAATAATCTGTTTTTCAAGTACTAAATTCTCATAGTAGTTATTTTTCTTTAGGATGTTCTAGCGAATCAACTTTTAAAAAAGCTGTCGAGAATTTGCTGCAAAAACCTTTTAGTGCTGGAGGTGTACAGCTTCCTTCATCACTATGCAGTAGTTGAATAACTTGAAAAATACTTGAACTAAAGCAATATGAATAACGACGACATAGCGACGAATCATCTACACAAATTCTAAGATGAACAAACTGGGGCCACACTTTTAGAGAATATACATAAGAAGACGTTTAATTAACCAGACACTTTGGTTGATGGAATTAAGATCTTGTCTGAAGATAAAAAAAATCTCTTCATCTTTTTTTTATGAAAAAAATTATTCTTTTGACGTGTTCAAGTGTGCTAAGTAAAGCCTTGCTCGTGGGCATTTACCCATATCTACCGCATTTTTGCAGTATTCTGTCATGTCTTTGTCGGTAGGTTTATAGATGTTATTTATTTGAATAGGCTTCGCTTTGCAAGCTTTACCATCTAGATAGATGCATTCCATATTTCATATCACCATTTTTATTAGGGCTTAGATATTTTAAAAAGATTATCCAATCGGCTTACTCATCACGTGTATGTTTTCATGGACAAAAATAACCCCCTATTTTTCACCCTAAACTTAACTGTCTGTGCCATAGTCCATAGAGTTACCAGAACCCACAATGATACCGGTTTAGAATGAGAAGAAGGAAAAAACAAACACTAGCAAGCTAAAAAATCAATAAACTCTAAACCGCTAATTTGTTGTTGATCTAGCTCTTAGCAGACCTCTATGCCTTGCAGAACAGCGCCTACATCTTTTCTGGTCAGCTGGAATTTTTCGCCATTCAGGAGTTTTTGCAGGCGCTTTCAATTTCTTGCCGCAATCGCAACAGCGATATTTTACGGGTCTTACCCTAATTCCAAAAACCTGCAACCACTATCACTTCAAAAATAGTTTTTCCGTTTTTAACTCTGAATACACAGTTTAATATTAATGTTTATGAAGCAAAAACACCTCGCATAGCGGATACCATTGTAAAAAGGCACTTCCCTCCGCACACAACACTAGAACTCTGTTTCTACGCAAAAAGTAAATAATGAAGAAAAGAAAGTTGCTTGTTACATCTTGAAAATCAACAAGTATTTTCGATCTTTATCCTCTTTAATGGTTAATCCATGTTTTTTTGTATATGCTTGTATTTGCTCTTTGTTGTAATCGCATTTCATTTGAATCTGGAAGTGTTTTGAATCTACCTGAACCAATGATACGTATGAGGGTTCAACTAAATCGTTATCAACTAGGTCCTTTAGCAAAGCCATAGCTTCAAGCCTATTCAAGACTGCCCACAGCAAACAATTTTTTGCCGAGCCAATATAAGATTTTCGTAAAGTCAAACAAAACAGGGCTAAAAAGTTTACATAGCAAAAAAATACAGACAGCAATGTCTGTTGCTCTTCGAAACGCCAACATGGTTTAATACATGATGAACTTGTTTCAAAGTTGAACAGAAGTCTTTCACATGGCTGTATGTCCAAATTGCGGCAAGAATGTTGCTACGCCTAACAGAAAATTAGAAAACGCATCGTTCTGCATATGCACTTTTGTTTGCCCAGAATGTGAGACAGAATTTAAGACTGGATTATAAAGAGTTTTCTATTCTAATTACGCTATTAGAGAATGAACAAAACCCAAAAGATAAACTTACGACATTTTGTTTTCTCTTCTTAATTAGCTCATTTTGTCTTGCCAAAGCAATTTTTGTTTATTCATAAAATAGTTGGGTAGTCAGCGGGCTGTAACATGGCAGTTAGGTGAATAGCTAAGATCAAACTTTGGTTCCTGTGGGCAGTCAAGGCAGAAACTGTGCCAACTAATAGGGTAGTCAAGGTATTAATTTGATTGCGAAAATAAGTTTTTCTTCTATTAGCGGTTTATTTACGCTCACGCAAGGGAAGAAGTCTTGAGTGAATTCTTTCTTTGAGTTGAATTGTAGTATGTAATGAAATCGTTAAAAAGTTCAATCGAGCAAACTAAGCAATTATCTTTGTCAAGCGACCAAACAAAAAATTCCTCCGTCGAAAAGTTACAACTTTTCCTTGATTTCAAGACTATTAAAAAAGTTATCGAGGGCAAAAAATATAGCTCTATTTAGAACAACAATACTACAGAGTGATTTGTTATATGCAAAGGTCATACTCGCGTTTACTAGGAGTAGTTGGAAAACCAAACACGGGAAAATCGACATTTTTTAGTGCAGCCACATTGGCGGCGGCGGAAATAGCCAATTATCCCTTTACCACTATCAAGCCTAACCGTGGAGTCGGTTATGTTCGAACCAAATGTGTACACGAAGATTTTAATGTTAAAGATAACCCCAAAAACAGTCTCTGTCTAGATGGTGCTCGATTAGTTCCTGTCGAACTTGTTGACATTGCAGGTATTGTTCCTGGCGCATGGGAAGGTCGCGGATTAGGAAACCAGTTTCTTGATGAAATCTGTCGAGCCGACGCTTTAATTCACATCGTTGATGCCTCTGGTGGAACTGACTGTGAAGGCAAAAGCTGCAAGCCAGGCGAGCATGACCCTGTAGAGGATGTACAGTTTTTAGAAAAAGAGATCACTTTGTGGATGGTAAGTATCCTCAAGAAGGATTGGTCAAGAATTGCACGAACAGCTGAACAGGATAAGAAGGGCATCGCCCACCATCTAGAAGATCGTCTTACAGGATTAAGTATTAGACGTGAATGTGTAAACGAGGCGATTCGAAAAGCGGGATTAAACATTGATAAACCTGCTACTTGGTCGGATGATGACTTTTACCGTTTTGTCGATATCTTAAGATGCATATCCAAACCAATGCTGATAGTTGCAAATAAAATTGATTTGCCCACTGCTCATGAAAATGTTGAGCGTTTGCTAAAACTCAACTATATTGTGATTTCTTGTAGTGCAGAAGCAGAATTAGCTCTTAGGCGAGCTGCAGAAAGGACTTTGATTGACTATAAACCTGGCGATGGAGATTTCAAAATTATTCAACCAGAAAAGTTGTCTTCAGCACAAATTAATGGACTTGAGCAAATAAATGAAAAAATCCTGATAAACAACGGTTCAACCGGAGTTCAAGAAGCCATAAACGCCGCTTACTTTAAGCTTCTAGATATGATAACCGTCTACCCTGTTGAAGATGTAGAGCATCTCTCTGACCATAATGGACGGGTATTGCCCGACACTTATCTCGTTCCTAGAGGTACAACTGCCCATGCATTTGCATATATCATTCACAGTGAACTGGGTGACAACTTTCTTTACGCGGTTGACGCTCGAGACAAAAGAAGAATAGGAGAAGACGCTATCTTGAAAGACCGGGATGTCATCTCGATTGTAAGCGCCAAAAAAAGGGCTTAGGATCCATATCGACGTTTGCGTTTTTGGAAAGTCCGAATAGTTCGAAGCAAATCGATTAATCGAAAGTCTGGCCAGTAAACGTCTAAGAAGGCAAGTTCGCTATATGCGGATTGCCAAGTTAGAAAACCACTTAGCCGTTCTTCGCCTGAAGTTCGTATAATTAGGTCGGGGTCTTGTTTTGCCATATGTGAAGTGTAGAGGTATTTTTCGAAGGTACTCTCGTGGATGTCTTCTGGTTCAAGTTCCCCTGCTTTTACTTTTTCAGCGATAACACGTGCTGCGTCAACGATTTCCGCTCGACCACCGTAAGCAAAAGCAAAATTTAGAAACTGACCTTCGTAGTTCGCTGTAGATTTCTCAACGTCGCTTATGAGTTTTTGGAGGCTTTCAGGAAGCATATTGGTTCTACCTATGACTTTAACATGAACTTTGTTTCTATGAATACGCTCGTCAGTCAGAATTTTACGAAATTTTTCTTCAGCGATATTCATGATTTCAGTGATTTCTTTGCTTGAACGAGCGAAATTCTCAGTGGAAAAAGTATACAAAGTTACAAATTTTACATCGAGCTTTAGGCACCAATCTAAGAGTTTTTCAACTGTTTCTGCTCCTTGTTTGTGCCCCAGCCAAGGGTTGAGCTCATTGTCAGAAGCCCATCGTCTGTTTCCATCCAAAATAATAGCGATATGTTCGACCTTTATACCGTTTTTAACTTGTTGCCAAAGCCACTTCTCATATATCTTGTAGATACCAAGGATTGAGAGAATTCTTGTAAGCACTAAACGGTCCTCGCATGTTGACATTGATTTTTATGATTCTAAAATAAATCCTCGACAGGTTCAATTAAAGCTTACTCTAAACTAAAAAGAAAAGAAATAGACAACGTTTAGTTAAAGTTCATCCTCGCCTTCTTGTTTTTTCTTAAAGAAGTCTTTGGATGATCGGTTAATTATGTAAATTAACAAGACTGATGCGATGCCAATTAGAATGCCGACTATTATGGTGAATAGGAAGTTGGAGAATATGGGATTGTTTATCCCGATTACAGATGAGGATTTGTTGTAGTAATAGATGATTACGTTTGCAGTGCTCTCAAGTACCCATCTGAACCAGATAACGGTTACAACTAACGCAACGTTACGTAGCAAGCGTGAATCTCGTTCAAAATATAATCTTATAATTCTACCAAATAGAACAATGCTTAAACCAACAACAAGCAGATCTTGGACTCCTTTTATGAAGAAAGACGCGATTTTTGGAGTTTTCCCCAGCCATCCTCCAAGATCACTTGGGAAGGGTGCAACGTTAATACTGACGCTAGCTAAGCCAAGGTAGACGCTAACAGCAACGCAAAGAATCCCTGCAATTACGGTATAATTAGAAACTTGTATGGGGAGCGGGGGTGGTTCATAGTCTCTTACCCACCTGTAGAGGTCTTTTGTTGCTCGGTCAACACCAAAGCCTTTAAGCAGCAAGAAACCGCCGACGACGATAACTATCGCAATCCCGTAGTAGTATATTGCTCCAGGATAAACAAAATTATCGATAGCCCAAAGGATTCCAAAGATAAAAACCAATATTCCAGGTAAGCCTAAAGCCATACGCGCATACCGAGGGTTATCAACAAGCAGTTTTATGTATTTTGAGAAAAGCGCCGCAGTTTCCTCGATTGATTCACTGTGTTTAATTACAATTCGACGCACTGAGGAAACTGGAACTCTTGATTCAACGAGGGGAAGAACAGCCTCATCAGAGTAGCCGTCACTAACTAAAATCACTTCGTTAGCAGAGAAAGACCCCAGCAGATTGTTTAGTTCTGCGACGAGTTTTCGGTCAGCGCTGACTCCTCCAAGATCCGTACCTGAAATTGTAGCTACTTCAAAAATCTCTTCCGGTTGCTTTTCATTTTGGAGACGGTCATAGAGACGAACCGCCTCAAACATAGCGTTTGCATCTGGTTCTTCAGGATCCTTTAAGGCCAAGGAAACTGCACCATCCAAATTGGCAGTTCTGCCCAAAAGTGGCGTTTTTACGTTAGCTTTAACTTCTAAATCGCCATCTCTATCAACACATAAAATTAGGATACGCTTTTGCGTTTGCTGTTGCGTTTCCTTTTCAGCCATTCCAAATCTATATTCCTTTAATACAGCAAGGTAAATTTAAGCTTGTGTTTCTGAATCAGTCTCTTCATCGTCGCCCAGCATAAGTTGATATTCATCCCAACTTACCTTCTCGCCGCGTTGTAATTTCTCTCGGGCTTCAGAACCTATTTTCTCTTTGATTTCGTGTTCTTTTATAGCTCTTTGAGCTTGCTCTTCTTTTCGTTTAGCATCCATTTCCTTGCGTCTGGAATCCTCTTGTTGCCTTCTAACTTGATATTCTAGTCTTCTAGCGTCGTACTGCTCTTGCATTTCGCTCCTTAGACCTATCGATTGATTTACAAGAAGCTTGATTTGTTCGTAAAGGAGGTTATTTTGCTCTTTTGTTTTAATGAACGCCTGATGCAAACTGTCAGCTTCGGTTTTCTCACGCCGCATTATGCTGGCTTTTTCCATTATTTGAGTATGAAAATCTTGACTTTTCTTCGCTAGATCAGTTAATTCTTTATGGAACACATCGGCCTGATCATCAAAAACTTTCTTTTGCTTATATAATTCATCGATTTTCTTGTTTTGGTTATCGATTTTCTTGTAACTTTTAAGTTGAATTTCAATCGCTTTAACCTGATCAATAAGCCTTTTTTCATCCTGGAGTTCAAGTGATGTTGTTGAAATCTTCCATTCAATGGCCTGATGCTCTTCTTTAAGATTACGTTGACTAACACGAGGAAGATGCTTCTTCAATTCCTCGATCTTATCTTTCAATACTTTAACTTCATCCATTAAAGGGTTAACTTGAATCCGTATTGCATCTCTTTGTTGCTTTAACTGCTTTACTTTTTCATTTAAAGCATCCCGTTCCATCTTCATCTTGCTGATTTCTTCACGGGTTTTTTTCACTTGCTCATGAAGTTGATTTCTTTTTTCGATATCTTTTTTAATTTGAGCATTGCCGTCAGTGATTTGCTTTCTGATAGTGTCTATTTGAATGTTAATGTTTGTTACTTGGACGGTTTTTTCTTTCTCAGTCAAGAGTCTGCCCCAATGTTTTGTGGATGTTGTTAGTTAGCTTTGCTTTCCGAATTTATATTGGTTACTTAATACTCCTCAGCAAAGACCATTATAAACTTGTTTGAAGTCTTATAATTTTAAATAGATGCAACCACCCATCAATGGGTAGATGGAACAAAATGTCCTACGATTACAATGAATTGCTAAAGAGAGCTTGCGCTCAAATGCCCGAAGTGTCCATAAAACGGGAACGTCTTGAATTTCCTAGAATAATAATGAATACTGTGGGAATGCGAACAATAATTTACAACTTCAAAGATATAACAAACGCCTTAGACCGCGATCCCCAGCACATCCTAAAATTCCTTACCCGTGAAATGGCAACCGCCGCAACCTTTCATGATTCACGCGCCATATTCCAAGGTAAATTTCAAAGAGAAAGCTTTGAACGACTACTGAACCGGTACATGGAAAGTTATGTTATATGTCCAGTTTGTAAGCGCCCCGACACAAAAGTAGTTAAAGATAAACGCTTATCCTTCCTGGTTTGCAACGCATGCGGTGCAAAGTCAGCCATTAAACAACTATGAGAGCATCAGTTTGGAAGTCTTCCTTAACCTCAAAAAGATTGGGCAGAATGTAATGCTTGCGGTTTGCGACTGCGAACTTCTTGGAAAAACTCTTAAAGAAGGAAAAATAGTCTTCCGAATAAAAAAAGAGTTCTACAACGGAAGAAAAGCCACTGTTGAAGAAGCGGTGGATTTGATTGGAAACTCAACGATTGTAAACTTGGTTGGCAAATGCTGCGTCGAAAAAGCTATAGCTGAAGGATACGTTCATCCAGAAGCTGTTATAGAGATAGAAGGCATCCCTCACGCTCAAATCATAAAAATCTAACCATTTTTATAGATCAAATAGCAAATATTCCATCAGCAGTCTTATGGTATATTCTTAAAAGCTTATATTTCTGAAAAAGCAATTTAAACGTGTGATTTTAATGGAAAAAAATTCTGGAATAGCAGAAAAGACCGCTCATGGTATGGAAAAAACTGCTGAAACTATGGCAAGTACCTTGCTAGCAGTAATAGACAAGCTTGCCGGTAAAGAATCCGACGTTAAACTTAGCTTCGAAGACCTTACCCTTGATGTCGGTATGATGAAGGCAAAGTTAAACGGATCAATAATCTTAGACATTGTCTATTCAAAAGAAGTAAGTAAATAACTCGACCAAAATGAAAAATCCCTAATCTGTCTAAGGTTAGTCCAAGCATGCAATTAGTGACCATGATAGGGCAGATGCTTGAATCAGGAAAGTTAAAGATATCAGCCAATGGCAAAGAAGACCTTGAAGTTACAGCAGTGAACAAAAGAATCGATGTAAATTTAAAGGATAAAGATTTCATAAAAGACTTAATCGCCGAAGTACTCAAAAGTAGAAAAGAGGGTACAATCCAAACAATCAAAGAAAGCCCTGAAAGAATTAAAGCTGTCAAAAGCATGCGGAACACAGTAATTGAGACTGCAGACGAATTACGACAAGCGGGAATAACAATAACCCTATCATATAAAACCGACATTGTAGCAACTGCAGGAGCCCAAGCAAGCGCAGGAATTTCACGCTTAGTGACTGGAACAAAATCGTTAGAAATCAATAATCTTTCAAAACTGGCAGAATTGGGAATTCACATTTTGTAGAATGATATTTTTTAAAACATCCAATTGTTTGAGGATTGATTCATTCAAAAATTATTTTTTCTTTTATTTAACTTTCAAATCATACCTCGAGGCATTTCTGCGAAGCATTTAGAGCGTTAAAAAATTTTCTGTTTTCAAATAATCAGCAGGATAAAATTTAATTAACAATGGCTCTTAATGATAATTAAATTTGCAGGGCTCTCCCAAAATGAAAGCTTCCCTTAAAAAAATAATTTCTAAAAGAGCAATCGTCATAGTCCTTGTAGCTCTGCTTTCTTTATCTATCTTCAACACTTACCTGATTTTTGAAAGTACCCGTAGCTCCATGAGCACAAACAGCATAAACTACGATTACGTACTATCTCAAGATGGCAATGTCTACAAACTAAAGAATATGGTAACAGGTATTGTTGCAGAGAACTCTCAAAGTGCGTCTATTGCCATCAATTCTGCGTTAAGCCAGGGCAAATCTGTTTACATCAACCCAGGCACCTACAGCCTAACCGATGACATCTACATAAAAAATAAGATTAACGCTAAAATTGTAAGCAATAATGAAGCAACCATCCTCGGTAATGGACACAAAATCGTCATCTACGGCGATAACTATACGACGTCAAAATACGCGGTCGTATCCGGTCTAGTTCTAATCAACGCAACTATCAGAGTTGAGAACTCTTTTGGGACAACTATATCAAATATGATTTTCGAAAATTCCTCAACGGGAATAGAATTTGCAAACTCTAACACATGGACAGAATACAGCAAAGTTGAAAATTGCCAATTTATCAATTCCTCTGAAGGGATAGTTTTTCGAACTCCATCAGGAAACGGCACAGGATCATACTCCAGCAGTATTATTGAAAGGTGTTCTTTTAATTTCCAAGATTTCTCTGTTGGAATTAAAGTCGAGCCTCTAGCTGAGTTTTCCGATAGTCAAATTCAAGATGTCAGGTTCTGGATCGGTAATAATGGTAGAGCCAACCAAACAGGAATGTACGTCGACGGCTCCATGTATCAAACGCTTTTAATTGGCGTTGTTTTCGAATCTTTCACAACCGACCCCATTTATTTGTTTGGCATTGACATTGGCAACAACTGCAATCCAGCACCCACGCTAGAAAGTGGAGTTAGTTTTCTGGGCAACTGGACTGCTAAAATCCATGACTCACAGGGCATCTGGCTCTCAGCAAACGGTGCAATATTCAAGCGCGAAGATATAGTCGTAAACGTTGGGGTAAACAACCAGTATGGCGAAAACCAAACCGTTGAAGTACGCCCCCTGACAATTTTTTCCTTTAAACCCAAAATATCAGTAGAAGGCAATTTTGCAAACAACGAAGTGATTACCATTCGAGTTCGTATCGAATACATCGATAACATCATTTCAAACCCCGTTCAAAAAACCTTCACAAACAGCAGTTCTGTGTGGCTGTCAGATGATGACATGATGCAGCTGTTTCCTTCACAAGACATAATTTGGGCAATAATATTTGACGCAAAAACAAACACTGGCTCATCTAGTGCAGTTGTCAAGGTTAGCGGTTATGGCATCGCCGGATAATTTAGTCTTCACCTAATGATGCTAAAAATGCATTTCTGAGAAAAACATGGCTAAAACAGATGTGCTATTTCTCATTTAGCAGGTTTTTCCGTGTGAAAATTCTCTCCAGCTCTTCTGGATTTAAAAGACCTTTTTCAAGTGCAATTTCTTTAACCGTACGGCTTTCGGCTTGAGCTTGTTTAGCGATTTTTGCTGCTTCCAAATAGCCGATTTTGGGTGCTAATAACGTCGCCAATGAGGGGTTTTTTTCTAGGTACTGCTCGCAACGTTTCTCGTCAACAGTTATGCCTCGTATGCACTTTTCTGTGAAAACCGGTAAGTAGTTCGATAGGATTTGGATGCTAAAGAGCATGTTATAGGCTATTGCGGGTGTCATAACGTTGAGTTCCATTTGTCCAGCCTGAACCGCCAAAGACACAGCCGCATCATTTCCTACAACTTGAAAAGCAACCATGTCAAGGCACTCCGCCATAACTGGATTAACCTTTCCAGGCATGATAGATGAACCGGGTTGCACAGGCGGTAGAGTAATTTCATTTAAACCTGTTGTCGGACCTGAAGCAAGCAAACGCAAATCGTTTGCTATACGGATAAGCTCAAGTGCCAATTCTTTGAGCCCACTTGAAACCGTTTGTGCAGGTCTATGGCTTTGCAACGCTTCAAAATTGTTCTTTGCTGGCTTGAATGGAAAACCAGTCAACTTTGCCAACTCAGCTATTGCGATTTTTTTGTAATCAGGATGCGTATTGGCCCCTGTTCCTGTGGCTGTTCCGCCAAGAGCAATTTCATAGAGGTTTTCTTGCCGTCGTCTAAGTTCCGTTAAGGTATTTGCTATTGCTGAGGCATAAGCACCAAACTCTTGCCCTACTGTAACAGGAACAGCATCTTGAAGATGAGTTCTCCCAGACTTGAGCACATGAGCATTTTTTCTCCCCAACTCTTCTAGAGCCGCAGTCAAATCGTCTAACGCCGAAAATAAAGGCTGAAGCGAGATCAAGACCGAAACATGAAGTGCTGTTGGAAAGGTGTCGTTGGTTGATTGACCCATGTTTACATGGTCGTTTGGGCTAACTATCTTGTATTCGCCTTTTTGTTTACCTAAATTTTCAAGTGCCCTGTTGGCTAAAACTTCGTTAACATTCATGTTAAATGATGTACCTGCTCCAGCTTGGAAAACGTCTACAACGAATTGGTCAATTAGCTTGCCAGCTAAAACTTCGTCGCATGCTTTGATTATTGCGTTTCCGATTTTTTTGTCTAGCCAGCCGACTTGTATGTTGACGCGTGCAGCTGCCTTCTTGATTAGCACATAGGCTTTGATGAATTGGATTGGTTCTTTTATGCCGCTGACAGGGAAATTTTCGGTTGCTCTGAAGGTTTGTATGCCAAAGTAAGCGTCTCTAGGTATTGCTTTCTCGCCCAATGGGTCAATTTCTTTTCGGGTTTCCATCCTACATGTCTCCTGTTACAGTTATGGATTGTTTTTCTTGTATTATCTTCTTTTTTGTTTTTAAGATTGCTTCGGTAACTTTAATGTTCTTTGGACAAACAAATGTGCATATATAGTAGCTTTTGCATCCCCAGACGCCGTGCGGTTTCTGGATTATTTTCAAACGTTCGTTTTCGTCAGTGGTTCTGGAATCGAAAATGTAGCGTTGTGCTCTCAAGATTGCAGCTGGACCTACAAAATCTTGGTCTTGCTCAACCATCACGGGACAACTGCCATAACAGCAACCGCACAAAATACATTTCAGCGTATCATCAAAACGATTCCGCTCTTCAATGCTTTGCAGTCGCTCCTTTTTGTCATCTGCGAGAACGGAGTTTGTTTGCGTTTTCGGAGCTATCGATTTGAGTCTTTCAAAAAAGGGCGTTATATCGACGATTAGATCTTTGATAACTGTAAAATATTTTAGCGGTTCAATTACTATTTCGTTTTGGTAATCGTAGTCTTTTATTAGTTTTTGGCATGCCAATGCTGATTGCCCATTGATCGTTAAACCGTCAGACCCACAGATTCCATGTGCACAAGACATTCGAAAAGAAAGACTGCTGTCCTTTGTCCAGCGAATTCTGTTTAAACAATCTAATATGCGCTCACTGGGTTCTGCTTCTATAGTAAAAACATCATAATGAGACTCTTGGTCGGTTTTTGGATTAAAGCGGTAAACTTTCAATGTAACATTCAACTTTAGTACCTCCGTTTTTGGGGCGCAAATCGCCCAATATCCATTGATTTGTAGCTTTTAATAAGTCCAATTGGCGTTTCTTGAACAAAGGTGTGTTTGAGCCATTCTTGATCGTTTCTTTCGGGGTAATCGCTTCGAAAATGCGCACCTCGGCTTTCCTTGCGGTGAAGCGCTGAAAAGACAATGACTTCAGCAACTCGAAGCATGTTGTTTATTTCGAGTGCTTCCTGCAATTCCATGTTGAATACCGTGGACTTATTTGTTAAGCCTACGTTTTGGAGTCGTTTTTTGAGTTGGTGAATTTGTTTGAGAGCTTGCTCCAGGTTTTCTCCGGTCCTAAAAACACTGCATTGTTCAGTCATTAAGCGTTGCAAGGTTTCACGCAGAACGGGAACACACTCAGTTCCCTTGGATTCCAGCAAACTTTGTATTTTATCTTCAACCATGCTTTCAGCTTGCGAAGGTAATGGAAGAAAAATCCTCTTTTTGACTTCTTCTAATATAGAAATGCCTGCTCTTCTTCCAAAGACCACTAAATCAATTAATGAGTTGCAGCCTAAGCGGTTTGCTCCGTGAACACTCACACAAGCACATTCGCCTATGGCATAAAATCCAGGCAAAACTGTGCCCTTTGCATCTGCTAGTACGCGTCCTTCTACATCAGTTGGAATTCCACCCATAATATAATGACAGGTTGGAGCCACAGGAATAGGAGTTTGGCTGGGATCAATCCCTATATATGTTTTAACAAACGAGGACACTTCAGGCAGTTTATTGTTTAAAACTTCTTTGCCTAGACCACGTAGATCTAAGTGAACATAGTCTTTGCCGGTAACACCGTTGCCTTTTTTTATCTCTTCTAAAATTGCGCGTGAAATAATATCTCTTGGAGCCAAATCTTTAAGCGATGGAGCATATTTTTCCATGAACGGTTCGCCTAAACCATTTCTCAAAATACCTCCCTCAGCTCTAGCAGCTTCGCTGATCAAGATACCAAACCCATAGATACCTGTTGGGTGGAATTGAACAAACTCCATATCCTTCAAAGGCAACGATGCGTCAAGAGCTAATGCGAATCCATCACCTGTGGATGCAAATCCGTTGCTGGTAGTTTTGTAGATTTTTCCGCAACCACCAGTCGCCAAAACAACTACTCGACAATGAAAGATGCGAGTTTCTCCTGTGGCTAGGTCGTATCCTGCTGCTCCACAGCAGAGATTACTCTCGAACAAGAGCTGTTTGATGTATACTTCATTGTAAAAGGTGACGTTTTTTTGTTGACATTGGTCGAATAGCGTATCCATGATTGCTCTGCCGGTGCGGTCAGATACATAGCATGCACGCTTAATTGGGGCTTCGCCCTGGTTTTTGGTGTGCCCTCCAAATCGGCGTTGTTCAATCTTGCCTCTACTGTTTCTGCTGAAAGGAACACCAAGGTGTTCAAGCATGTATATTGCGTTTGGCGCTTCTTTAGCCAAGATTTCCACAGCGTCTTGGTCTGCTAGGTAATCGCTTCCTTTCACTGTGTCGTACATATGCCATTCCCAATGGTCATCTTCCTCGTTGCCTAAACTGGCTGCGATTCCACCTTGCGCTGCAACAGAATGAGAACGGGTAACATACACTTTGCTAACTACGGCTACTTGGCAGGTTTCGCTGGAAGCTGTTAACGCAGCAGTTAACCCTGCGATTCCGCCGCCTATTATCACAACATCGTACTTATGAATCATTCAAAGTCCCTCTAACAGAATTAGATTTCAAATTTTTCGATAATCCTTGTTTCTTTTTCGCCCGTAATTTCGGCTATTACATGGAAGAACTGTTGAAGCCCAGAGCTGACGATGCGGGGTTTTAGAAGCTCATCAATTTGAAATACGCCTGCTGAGTTGGACATTTTTATTTTGATTACGATTGGTTTTATGCCGCTTTCCGGTTGCCAGTTTTCAATCACTTCAACCTCAACTTTCTCAATTGACAAAGCTGAGACAGCATGAATGTCGATTTTACCGTACTGAAATGGGATACGCGCTCTGCCCGCTTCCATGTCGAGCGCATCTGCGATTCCAACTATCCCTGCTTCTTTAGTTAGAATCCTTTTAAAAGGTTCATTGCTACGTGGCTCCTCATGGGTTACAATAGCGTGAAGAACTTCCGACGTGAGGATTGCCCGTTCTTCGTCATTGTAAGTTGGCGTCAAACACCGTTCCAAAAATTCTAAAGCTAAGAAAGCACTGTATTGTTCGTGATTATGACGTTGAACAATCATTCCAAGGTCATGAAAGATTGAACCTAAAACTACAACGACTTCAGCATCTTCGTTCTTCATGTTATAGTTCTCCACGATGCTGGGCTTTATGAGCTTTCTTTCTACCAAAATCCGAAGAAGTTTTAGTGATAAATTGGCCACTATTTTTACATGAGTTGGTCCATGATCAGTATAACCCATACGTTCAATTGCCATTACATTTGCGCAACGCCAAAACGTCTGAAGTTTTTTGTCATCACGTATTTTTTCCATAACAGCTTTGAGTTTCGGGTTACTCCGATAGGGAATATTAAAGTAATAAGACACGTAATCCTGCTCCAATAGGAAATATTAATCAAAGTTAACATTTAAACTTGCATCAAACATCAGAGATGAAAAAGAAGTTTGGGACACTAACGTTTTTTCTATCCCAAGCATAATCAGAGCTCAAGCAAACAGGTTCTAAGCCAAACACTAACGTTCTACATTATGCAAACCCACCATACAAACCAATATTCTTCTAAAGAAGCATTTTGCAGTTTTAAGCTCCAAAAGCTACCCCTCATTGCATGGAGGGGTGGTAGAAAAACAACAAGAATTTTTTAGGTGCTGTTGTTCTAGCAGATAAAGAAAAAAACGCAAATAATGATGAGACTGAATTTTACACAACCTCTCAATCTTTGATTTACGCTTTACCGTCTAAACGCATCTTAATTGCTTGCACCAAAAACTATAATCAAACCCTGAAGTTACTTTTCCATCTACTGAACTTGCAACTTCGATTATCTAATAGGAGCTGGATTCTAAGTAAAATTAATACGTTAAATGCGACATGTAATTTTGACGAGCTTTGACCAAACTCAACAAAGAAAACATAAGCGAACCTAAAACTTCAAAAGAAGTAAAGTTACCCTGCGGTTGCTGCTACAGCGATCAAGAGTGGATGCTAACAAGAATTGCTGAATGTGAATATCATAAACGAAAAAGAACAACCAAACGTCCCTATAGACCCAAAGCTGAATGCGTAAGACCATAGAAAATATGGGTGTAGTACCTCGCTTTTTTGGGTAAAATTTTCTTAAGTAAAATTTTCTTCACTACCCAGTATAAATCAAGCTAGAACCAATTGTGTTTAGGGTAAAATCGATGGATATTAAAGCTGATAATGAAAGTCTTTAAGAATCTATTTTTAAGACCTTAAGCAACCAGAAGCGTCGAGACATTCTCCGGTATATCGGCGAAAGAAGGCAAGTCACTTTTACAGAAATAAAAAGAGCTGTGGAAATCGAAGACAGCTCTTCACTATCATACCACCTTAACAGCTTACAAACCTTAATTGCCCAGAAGGATGAAAAATATATGCTTTCAGACCTTGGACAAGAAGCCTACAGTCTCATTGTGAAGACCAACGCATACACCTCAACCAACATTGTCGTTAACATACTTCAAAGACAGCTGACCTTGCTTATTATTGCCAATGCAATTCTCTGGTTAGCTGCAATTCTTGCAGCAAGAGAATTTGGAGAAAGCCTAACTCATAACACAACATTCAACCTGATCATTTTATGGTTGACTAGCAACGCCTTGATCTACTTCATCTTGAAAGGAACAAACCGAGAAAAACGTTTCAACAGACACTAAACCTTTAGAGTTGCGGTTTATGTAAATTAGGTTCTTGCACTACTTTTCCACAATCCATTTAACCCTCAAAATCAATTTCTAAACTCCATGAATAATCCTCAACCATCCCCTGCGCCAAAGACACAAAGCTCGCTGAAAAGAATCCTCAAAATTACTGTCCAAGTAGTTATAATGGTCGCCATTTTTGCAGCATTACTCTGGTACATTGGTCTCGGCTCACTCTACGACGCGCTACTCAAAATCAAAGTCGAATATCTAGCTCTCGCGTTCTTAATGTATTTTGGAATAAACGTTTTCTTCACTATAAGACTAAGACGAGTCCTGGGAAAAGGAGGAGTAAAAACCTCATTTGGAAAAACGCTACTAGCTCAGTACGCCGGAATGTTAACCAGCGACGTCACACCTGGCCGATCCGGCTACATATTAACACCCGTCTATCTGCAAGACCAAAACGTACCCACATCCAAAGCACTATCAAGCGTACTAGGAATCCAAACTATAGAGTTTCTAGTCAAAGTAATCGGCGGCATAGGAGCCGCAATATTCTTGATTAAAATTGTCCCAGCAGGCAACTGGCCAACCGCCACAATCTTGGGAATTAACGTAACTTTTTTTGTAATCATTTTAGGCATAGCTCTAATGCTAACAGGCGCCATCCTACTGGCAGCTTTCTCATGGTCAGAAAGAGCAATAGGCATCTTCGACCGCATAGCAAATTCGAGATACCTCAAAAGATTCACAGGAGGCATAATGGGCAAACTTGAAGAATACAAAGACAGCGCCCAAAAAACACGCTCAGCAATACCCGAAATCTTCGGATTAACAATGATATGTTGGGTTCTAAAAGGCTTCGAATGGTATTTCTTAGCAGTCGCCTTAGGAATATCAATCAGCAGCAACTTTGCAATAGCATGGCTTGGCTTTTTCCTGATTCACCCACTGGTAACTGCATTAGCATTCGTTCCAATCACTCCAGCAGGAGCAGGCGTCCAAGAATTCGGCATCGTAGGAATCCTAAGCCTCCTTTTTGTTAGTCCAAGCCCAGCCACATTAGGCGCCATAGGAGCATTTGCAATCTTAGCAAGAGGACTATTAATAATTGAAGATCTAGCTGGCATACCCCAAATCGTCAAATCAACAAGCTTAATCTTCTCGCGCAAGAAAAACCAGCCAGCAGAAACAGGATCGACACCCAAAGCAAAACCAATCTAACAAGCCTCACAAATAGACTCTACAAACCCAGCTACTGTCAAGAAACCTGACAATGAACTGCATTTTCTGTTAGAAAGTTCGTCAAAGTTGTCTTAATTCTCAGATAAATCAAAAATTGGTCGGGAGAGCAGGATTTGAACCTGCGACAGCTCGGTATCTGTGGCCTAGACAGGCTAGAATGAAGCCCACCATGGGTAGACCTCTACAGCTTCTCCGCCAACTAAGCATGTTAGCCAGCTCGAGAGCTCTGCCAGGCTGAGCTACCTCCCGACAGAATCCATAAAGACAAAAGAAGAGCATTTATGTGTTTTGGAACTCTAACCACTCTAAATGATATACTAAATGTTTTAATCTCTTAGTAAGACAGATTGATTAAGGGTTGCAGTTTGACAAAAACAATTGGTATTGTTACTTCAGGTGGAGACGCACCAGGCATGAACGCCGCCATTCGAGCAGTTACCCGTGTAGCTCATTTGAAAGGCTATCAGGTAATTGGGTTTGAACACGGTTGGGATGGGTTATTGAGGAACTCTTTCAAAAAGCTAACTCCCAGAAGCGTCGGCGGAATTATCCAGCTAGGCGGCACCATACTCCATACATTACGTTGCCCCACATTTGAAGAACCCGGAGCAGTCGAAAAAGGAGCAAAAACATTATCCAAAAACGATGTCGATGGACTAGTCGTAATTGGCGGAGATGGCTCCTTCAAGGGCGCTTCAAGCTTGAGCAAAGTCAGCAACGCATCCATGGTTGGGATACCTGCAACTATTGACAACGATGTTTATGGAACAGATGAAACAATAGGATTCGACACCGCAGTCAACACAGCAGTCGGCGCCATCGACAAGATTAGGGATACAGCAATTTCTCATGAACGCATCTTCATCGTCGAAGTCATGGGACGAAAAAGAGGATTCTTAGCATTAGAAGTAGGCATCTGCGTCGGCGCCGAAGTCATTCTGATACCTGAAAACCCAGTCAAAGTTGACGGAATCTTAAAAGTCATGGAGCAAAATTCTAAAAAAGGCAAAAAAGCAGGAATAATCGTTGCAGCTGAAGGAATCGGCGACACAAGCCAATTAACAAAGCAAATTCAAAACCAGACTGGAGCAGAAGTCAGGCTATCAATTCTCGGCTACGCACAAAGAGGAGGAAGCCCAACCGCCCGCAGCCGTTTACTAGCAAGCCTTTTCGCTGAAAAAGCTGTTGAACTCATCGTCACGGGAAAAGGAAACAAAGCAGTAGGTTTACTAGAGGGAGAAATAGCAAGCATCAACCTTGAAGAAGCTGCAGAAAAATGCAAACCCATCGATTTGCGGTTGCTTGACGTTGCAGACATGTTAGCAACTTAAACTTCCTTTTTTAGCAACTATTTTCAGAGTAACGATTCGTAGATCCTAATAGTTTCTTCAGCTACCTTGCGCCATGTAAAATACTCGATTACTCGTCTTCTGCCGTTTTCTCCCCAATTTTTAGCCTTCAACGGGTCACGCAATGTTTCTATTATGCCCCAAGCGATGTCCGCAGGGTTCTCGCCGTTAATGTGAAGGCCATTTTGTTCAGTTCCACTGTTAACAACCTGTTCTTTGAATCCTACATTTCCTCGGGCACCCACAACCACGGGTTTTTCCATTGACATAGCTTCCAAACTTACGATTCCGAAGGGTTCATAAATAGACGGAAATACACATAGATCAGATGCTGCGTAATGGATTATTCGTTCTTTTTCTGAGACAAAATCAAAGCGGTAGACAACATTGTTTTTTATGTTCAGTCTATCTGCTGTTTCAACGATGTCGGTTTGTTCTTCGCCTTTCCCCAAAATCACTAGCTTCGTGTTAGTGTATTCCTTGAGAACTAGAGGCATTGCCTGCAACAAGTTACGAACACCTTTGACCCAAGTGAGCCTACCAACAAACAATATCATATTCCAGTCTTTTGGAACACCGTATTTTTGTCTAATTTGATCGATTTCTGATTTTTGAACCTTAGAAGGATCATAAATATCAGGGTCAACACCATTCCAAACAACGCTAATTTTGGATTGAGACCAACCATGCTTGATAAGATCATCCCGCATAGAGTAGCTAACGGTTATTATTCTATCTGAATTTTCAGCGATAGCTCGTTCAAAATGTGAAACCACCCCAGATCCTTCTCCCCCGCTTCTTCCCCATTCAGTACTATGGGTATGAAAAACTACAGGAATTTTAGTTTCGTTTTTTACAACCAATCCAGCAATGCTACTTAACCAATCGTGGACACATACAACATCAAAATGATAGTTTTCCTTTTTTATTAGCCCATTGATGAACTTTGCAGAGCTTAAAATGTTGTAGATAAAAATATCGTTGAAAAGTTTGATATTGGTGCCCCATTTTTTGAGGTCATCAACCACAAAATAAGGCCAAACATTACTTGCATCTGTGATTTGAGGCCGATGAACTTCTACACCCTTCATTATTTCCCTAGTTTTTAACCCATTGTTATTCAATGTAAAAACTGAGACGTCATGACCTATATCGACAAATTGCTGAGTCAAATATTCCGCATATGTTCCTAAGCCGCCGACAAGTTGCGGTGGATACTCCCAAACAAAGAAGCCTATCCTCAAAAAAGCCACCTTTTATTTTTAGTTCAATAATACTTGGAGACTATTTATGTCTTAATTACGTTAACTATTGATTCCTAATAAGCCAAATTTTATTTTGAAGGAGCATAATTGATTAGTTACGGTGTACGTTTTGAAGTCGGCATTGATAACGATTGAAGAATTGACAAAAACAAAAGAAAAAGCTCAACAAGCATCAAAAAATAACGCGATGAAGTGTTTGCTATGGTAACAACTATAAATTTACCATTCCGGGTCTACGAGGATTTAGCTCGTGTTTCTGCAGAGTTTTCTTTGATGGCTAAAAAACCTGTGTCTCAATCGATGGCTATTGATCTTTTAATGGAAATTTACCGTGCGCACATGAACAATCCATGTGCATTAGATACATTTAGTCAGCAACTCAGAAGCTTAGATCTTATGACACCAGAAGAGTTTGACAAGTACTGGGATGAACCCGTAAAAACTCAAACAACAAAACCCAAAATTGAGCCCAAGAAAAAACCGTCTTAGCTATGGAATTTTTGAATATTCTGTAGCAAATAATCAGTTAGTTCTTGGGGCAACATTTCTCGATCAGCCAAGGTCACGACAAAAAGCTCTGAGTCAGATCTTTGCTTTGCCATAGCTATTAATGGGTCTTTGGATTTAGAGTGGATAACAGCCAAAACAAACTTCTTGCTTTCCAAAGCTCGTTCTGCCGAAAGCTTGAAATTATGAGAGTATAACTCCATTGGCCCTATTTCATCAACTGCTACGATTTCACATTTTTCAATAGCACTATCAATTGCTTCTGCACCAATTTTATCCAAGCCCTCAAGGTTAACACGGTATCGACCAACTTTGGGTCCACTCCTTTGATTTACATGAGCTAACCACCCCCGTTTGGCGGGGGTCAGATCAGAGATTTCAAAACCTACGCGAATACCGTTTTCGCGAACTTCATTGCTAATCATACCGCCAACGATAATTCCTCTTGCTCTTAGACCTTCAACGACCTTAATGAGCACAGTTGTTTTACCAACCCCAGGCAAACCAGTTAGTAAAATAACACGTTTTGCCACTTTTTCCACCATAATAATAGGAAGTCTAATATTGTGATAAAATTCTTTTCATATCCACCTCTGGGGCATATTTCCTATGGCAAAACAAGAAGAGTATGAATGTGATTTTCCAAGTGAAATCATTCATGAAGGCAAAGTGCAAGTTTTGGTACCCAAACTCTCTGCCTACGGTGTAGTTCCCAGCGACTATGCACCCTCTAAAGCTCCAGTGTTCTACAATCCAGTTATGGAATTCAACCGAGACCTTACCGTACTCGTTTTCAAGGCTTACCAGCACCTTATCAATAGGGAAATTACCATCTGTGAACCGTTAACTAGTCAAGGTATCCGCGGAATCCGTTATGCCGCTGAAATCGAGAATGTGAAAAGTGTTTTGTTAAGTGACATCAACAAACACGCCCATGATTTGGCAACCTACAACATTAGACTAAACAAACTTGAAGACAAAATCACTATCATGTACAAAGATGCAAACTACGTTTTAAGCTGCAATGCCTCACCAAAAAAACGCTTTGACATTATTGATATTGACCCCTTTGGGACACCGGTTCCTTATTTGGATTCATCCTTTCGCGCCCTCAAAAACAAAGGGTTGATTGCGGCAACGGCAACTGATTTGGCGCCACTTTGCGGAGTTCACTCTAAAGCTTGTGTTCGAAAATACGGTGGCAAACCTTTGCGAACTGAGTATTGTCATGAATTGGCTGTCAGGCTTTTGGCTGGCTGTATGGCTGCTGCAGCGGCGCAACATGATATTGGCATGCGATTGGTCTTTAGTCACAGCAGTGACCATTACATTCGAGTTTACGCTCAAATCGGATATGGATGCCAAAGAGCTGATGAGAGCCTTAAAAACACAGGTTACACCCTGCACTGTTTTAACTGTATGCATCGAGAGATCACGCGTCAACCGTTTGGCAATTTTGTGTGCCCTGAATGCGGAGGTAAGATGGATTATGCAGGACCTCTGTGGACTGGCGCAATTGCTGATGCGGAATTTGTCGACGCCGTAATTAATGAAAACCAAAATACTGAACTTAAGAACAATGCAAGAATAAACAAACTGCTAACCTTCATCAAAAATGAAGCTAATCTGCCAGCCACGTACTATGTTATCGACAAGCTGGGTGGAAAACTAAATTTGCCCTCGCCAAGCAATCAAGCCTTTCTTGAAGCATTAGAGAATGCGGGTTTTCAAGCGGTACCCACACATTTCAACCCCCGCGGCATAAAGACAAATGCACCAGCCTTAGCAATGCATAGAATTCTTAAAGAATTAGTCTCGGGATGTAAGTAAAATATTAAATGGAACAGTCTAATTGGCTTCAGGTTCCTCCCTTATGGAGCTGAATTTCCTGCGAAAGTTTAAAGAGTAAAATCAATATCTTAACAAGAATAACGTGAACAAATAATGAATGATAAAATCACAGTTATCGGCGCAGGCATGATGGGCAGCGCTATTATCAAAAGCCTTGTTAAAGGCAAATATGAAGGCAAAATTACTGCCGTAGACATTGCGGCTGAAAAGCTTGAAGACTTAGAGAAAATCGGCGTAAAGTTTTCTTCTGACAACCGCAAATCCACAACTGATGCAGACATAATCTTCATAATCGTTAAACCAGGCGATGTTGCAAAGGTGCTAAAGGAAGTCAGCAAAGAAATCAAGGGCAAACTGCTCATCTCCGCTGCTGCTACAGTACCTTTGAAATTCTTGGTTAAGAATGCACCTGACGCCAAAGTTGTGAGAATAATGCCCAACTTGGGCGCTCTAGTTCAGGCTTCTTATACGGCTTTTTGTTGCGGAGAGAATGTGACAAACAAGGATAAAGAAAAAGTCAGAACGCTACTTAACATGATGGGTATCTGTGACGAAATCGATGAAAAGTACATGGATGCCATCACTGCAGTGAGCGGCAGCGGACCAGGTTACATGTCAATTATTATTGAAGCCTTAACTTACGCAGGATTAAAAGTTGGGCTTCCCAGAAACATCGCATTAAAAGCCGCAGCACAGACCGTTATGGCAACAGGCAAACTCATAGTAGAGCTAAACGAAGAACCCAGCAAAATAAAAGACATGACCACCACCCCCGGCGGAACAACAATCGAAGCAATATACCAAATTGAACAAAGCCAAATCCGCCCCGGCATGATACGAGCCATTGAAGAAGCCACGAAAAAAAGCCAAGCCATCAGAGAAAAACTAGACCTCACATAGAGAAATAGCATGTTTGAAACTGCAATTTTTGATTGGGATGGCACATTAGCTGACACCCGCGAAGTCATCGTTATCTCTTTTCGCAGAGCGCTCTCCGAGGTTGGGTGCAAAGTCGATGACGAGTTTGTTGAGCGACGGATGGGAATCGGCGCTGCGGAGACATTTCGAGAAATTTTGCGTTCAAAAGGGATACTGTTTGATGAGAAGTTGATTAGACGTTTGGTTGATCGTAAAAGCATATTTGAGATTGAACTTTCTGGTCAAGTGGAACTGTTTAAAGGGGCTATAGGACTGCTGGAAGCTTTACAGGGAAAAGTGAAGGTTGGCTTAGCCTCGATGAACAATCAATCGGTCATAACGCATATGTTGAAAGCAATGGATTTAGAGAAGTACTTTCAAAGAGTATTAACTGCCGAGTCAATTACCGATTCTAAGCCTAACCCAGAAATTTTTCTTAAAACCGCAAAAACGCTTAAAGCAAGTCCTGAACAGTGTGTGGTTTTTGAAGATTCAATTTTCGGGGTGAAAGCAGCCAAGGTTGCAAGCATGGGTTGCATCGCCGTAACCACTGGCGTGTATAGTAGAAAAGAGTTGGAAGCTGAAAATCCCGATTTAACGGTTAAAACCCTAAAAGACCCCCGTATTCTTCCTTTCATTTTGCGGTAATAACCTCTTGTGGTTGCTTCTTGACAGTCACATAGCTTTAAACATTTTTTGCTGCAATATACAATCAATCGACACTGAAACGAAAACCATAGTCATTGAGGTATTTTAAATGTCTAAAAAAATAAAGTCATCAATTTTTCAAGTATTATTACTCAACAACAAAAGCCAAGATGTAGAAGTGCAAGAATCAGAGCAAGTGGATTTTAATCAAGTTAAAGCACATCTAAAGAACGGCGGATCAGTTTTCATCACAAGCAAGAATACCCAAAAAATATCTTTCCGCAAAACTAGAACCCAAAATAATTTAGCGCCACATGAAAAAACGCGGTTTTGTTCTGCCATCAGCGTCTAAGAAAAACATATTGTGTGGATGTGCACTCAGACAGGTATCTTTTATCCACTCTCTTCCGAATTACTTGAGTGCACTCGACTCCCCCATCAAATGTTTTCTAAAAAAGTATTCTGCCAAAGAGAACTAACAAAAATTTAGGTTACCTAATAATGAAAAATATTTTTGTGTGTTACGTTTAGTTTGTTATTTTGGCTGCTGCGTCTCTTGTGGAATTTTGGTCTTTTAGCAGTTGTTTTTTGGCTTCGGTTTGGTCGTATTGGTGTTGAAGATTGTGCTTTAAACAATTATTCTTTCGGCTTTGCTTTTTGTCGTAGAGCTTTTGGAATGTATATACATCTTGGGTCAGAGCCGAAGATATCTCCTGTATAGAATAGCGCGGAAGATCGACATCCTCCGCAGAGGTCTTTGTATTCGCATAAGCCGCATTTTCCTTTTAGGTTGCTTTTGTCTCGTATTTTGGTGTAGAATTCGCTGTCCTGCATTTCTCGCCAAATCTGTTTGAGTGGCTTGTTTTTGATGTTGCTGATGCGTATCGCATCGTTGTAGCTGCATGGGATTGCATCACCATTTTCAGCTACGCTGAAGAATTTGCCGAAAAAGCATCTACCTAAGAAGAAACCATTGTACCATTTTTCAAAATCTGACATTCCACGTTGTTTGGCTACACGAGCATAGAAAGGAATATAGACGTTTATGGCTGGTTTGGCATCGTATTCCTGGGTTAAATTGTAGAGTTTGTTACATAGCCACTCATACTGGGCAGGTGTAGGATCAGCTTTGAGGCTATCTTTGTCGCTGCTGTAAGGAATCATCCCGTGGAAGACCACCCAGCGCGCGCCAACCCGCTTAGCCAAATCCAACACATGCCGCATGTCCTCTTCATTAACATTCGAAAAGCCTTCGCCGTTGGCAAACGTGTAAACCAGAACGTTTAGCAGGTTTTCGCGCACGAGCTTCTCGATTAGCGTGACCGCTGCTTTGTAGGCGCCTTTGCCGCGGATGGCATCGTTTGTTGCCTCGCTTCCATCGATGCTTACTGAAATTTTGGTTTGATTTTTAACTATGTTTTGGAAGGCTTTCTCATCGAGCATGCGACCGTCTGTTATGATGCTTGTGCTTAATCCTTTTTTTGTGGCGTAATCCAGAACTTCAAAGAGATCCTTCCGCAAAAAAGGCTGCCCGCCAGTAATCCCAAAGAAGCTTGCGCCAAAATCTGCAATTTGATCCACCATTTTTTTGGCGTCTTCAGTGCCAATTTCATCATCGCATGCGGATTTTCCTGCTGAAGTGCAATGAATGCAGCCGCTGTCGCAGCCAAAGGTGCACCGCCAAGGAACAATTAGAACTGGACCTTTACCTGTCAAGCTATCCACTTCCCGTTATCCAACCAATATATTGTATTTAATATTTTCATGGTTAATTGCCAATTTATTTGATTAAAGTTTATAGTCGGTAGAGGTTTCCGACACTGTTCCAAACAAAACCATCCGGGAATGCTTGAGATATAGCAAGGATAGCTCGCCATCCTGTGCAGTGAGAAGGTGCAACTAAGCTTGGTTTCACTTTAATTAATTCAGCTATGGTAGATTTGATTCTATCTTCGAATCCTCTACCAGCCAAATGAAAGCCTCCGAAAACCGCATAAACAGTGCTTGTCCCCGTGATTTCCATAGCATAGTTGATGGTGTTTATTATGCCTGCATGGGCACATCCTGAGAGCACAACTAAACCTTTGTCCTTAATGTTAATTACAACGGCGCGGTCATCAACTATTAAAGGGTCCGGCTGCCAAACACCATCAACAAGAACTCGCTGATTCGCTAAACCTTTCTCGAAACTTGTTTTTCTGGGAATTTCCCCGGTAATGCAAACATGTTCATTGGCAGCCAGGTGAGGCTGTTTTGTCAAGATGAGTTTATTGGACTGTAACTGTGTTTGGTTTGGGAACTTGGGGTATTCTCGGACGGTTCCGATGCGTGAAGCTGTTCCTCGAGGTTTAAACATGTCTTCATGAATAATAATTGGTAATCCTTTTTTCTCAACTGCATCGATGACGGAGAGTAAACCCCCAAAATGGTCATAGTGCCCATGTGATAAAACAACAAACCCAATCTCGCTAAGGTTCAAACTCATTGTCTTAGCGTTTTCCTTGATAGTGTTGGCGCTGCCTCCTGTGTCAAACAAGAAAGTTTCCGTTGTTTCACCGCTGAAAAGTTTAACGAGCATAGAAAAACCGTGTTCAGCTAAAGGCAATTTGGAGTGAGAATCCTGTTTTGGTTGCGGTTTAACCCATTGCCAAAATGGCTGGACTTGAGGATTACTGGGAGTGGAAAGTATATCAATGGTGTTATCAACTAGACTGATGATTTCGACTTTGTCAGTTGGTTTTAGCTTAATTTTTGTTGTTTGTTTGTTTTTTGCCATTAACATCAATCCCACTTTTTAAAGAGTGCCTTCCACTTTAGTTTCTAAACATAAATCAATAATAACGTTTAAGTATTAAACTATTCGCCGCCCCGTTATAATACTTTAAATAACTAAAAGAGATTACGCCAGCACATAACCAAAATAATTCCAGCACCAATAACAAAAGTCAAACTTAAATTGGTAAATAACCAGAATAGTTTGGTAAACATTATGGCAAAACTAAAGGCAAATGCGAAACTTCTTGAAAATGCCCGTTTAGAAGCCGATAACGGCCGAGGACACAAAGTAATATGCGACTTATCTGAAGCTGCAGGAGGAACAAACGCCGGTCCCTCCCCGCTTGAGTTAGCGTTAATGTCACTGGCAGGGTGTGGAGTCATCATCTATGCGGACGTATGCAAAAATAGCAAAATCGACCCCGGAAAAATCGACGTATCTGTTGAAGCTGAAAAAACCGGCAGTCCCCCAACGTTAAAGGGAGTAACCATGAAAGTCAAAATCTCCTCACCCGCGCGAAAAGCACTAGTGGCGGCAGCTTGGAGACGAACAGAAGCAAATTGCCCAGTAATGTTCGTCTACAAAGAAGCAGTGCCCGTTAAAGTTGAAACCCAAATAACAACTCAATAAACAACTTTTTTTCTTTGTTTTGTCTTTCCGTCTCGTCACGATTATGTTTAGCTGATTTTCTGCATATTCTTAACTATAGTTTTAGCCGGATGTTTTGTGCAAACTCTTTTAAACGTAACCCTCTTGATGTTTATTGAGGGAAAGGAGAATGAAAGATGGCAGCCTAAACGTCATTAGGGTTCTTAAATGCGATCATAAAAAACCGCATGTGTATAGGCAGCGGCAATTTGACGTTTTGAACGGTTTTGAGCTAACTTTTACCCGGTGTTTTACCTGTCATAAAGTCGTGGAGTTAGAGGCAAAGAAACTCTCTAAACATTAGTTTATTCTTCTTTTTCGGTGAGGTAGAGTTCGCCTTCCTTTAGCAAATCTAGAACTCTCTGAGTTTGGGTATCGGATAGTTTGCAAGTTTTAGGGGGCTCGTTTAATAAGGCAATTTTTTTAGGTGCATCTTTGAGCAGATGTAAATTTTCCCAGGTTACCTTTATGTCTTCGGAGGGGATGTGTGTTTCGACATCCATAGCCCATGTTCCTGCATCGAGTTGGTCGCCTCCTTCTGTTAATGCAGTAAAAGGTCCAAGCAAGCTTTTGTCGTCGGTGTTAAAGAGGAAGATAATTGAGCCTTCTTTAATCTGTTCTGAGGGCTTGGTTTGTTGGTCTGAGCAAGTGTAATGTTTGTTGCTTAGACATTGTTGCTGGGTCTCCTTAGTGCAGTAAAATATGTATCCGTCATACATTGGTAAAAACCTCTTTC
>Ga0315535_1000265_pt1 | contig 36623 bp, 28 predicted proteins | sample SalMarSW160220MG_2_FD_203092 | JGI IMG/M metagenome (GOLD analysis project Ga0315535, IMG submission 203092) | Salt marsh sediment microbial communities from the Plum Island Ecosystem LTER, Massachusetts, United States - Salt Marsh Sediment SW1602-20 ... | reverse complement strand
CGACTGCCAGGCGGGCTGGGGAGACTGCAACAACGATCCGATCGACGGCTGCGAGGCCGAATTGGCCAGCGACCCCAACAATTGCAGCGCCTGCGGAGTCATCTGTCATTACAGCCACGCCGCCGGGATATGCAGCGGCGGCGTGTGCGAGCTGGGCGAATGCAACCAGGGCTTCGGAGACTGCAACGCGAACGAGGCCGATGGCTGCGAGACCTCGACCAGCACCGATCCCAACAACTGCGGCGCCTGCAACAGCGCTTGCGACATGGCGCACGTGGACAGCGCCTCTTGCGAACAGAGCGTCTGCCAGGTTGAAACTTGCGAGCCTGGCTGGGATGACTGTGACGGGATCAACACCAACGGCTGCGAGCTCGATGTCAGTGCAGACCTCAACAACTGCGGGGCCTGCGGCAACGTGTGTGTTTTTGCAAACGGCGCGGGAAGCTGCACCGGCGGCATGTGTGTGGTCGGCTCCTGCGACGCCGGCTTTGCCGACTGCAACGGAGAGAGTGCAGACGGTTGCGAGGTCGACCTGAACGGCGATGCGCAAAACTGCGGTGCCTGCGACAGCCCTTGCGTTTACGACAATGCCGCCGGCAACTGCAACGCAGGCGTCTGCGAGATGGGCGCCTGCGGCGCGGGCTTCGGTGACTGCAACGCGGACGACAGCGACGGCTGCGAGACCGACATCAACAACGATGAGGCTCATTGCGGCGATTGCGACACGGTTTGTGATCTCGACCACGTCTCGGTGGCCGTCTGCGAAAGCGGACAGTGCGAGATCGGCATGGGAGCTTGTGACACGGTCTCCTACCAGGTCTCGACACCTCACCCCTATCCCGAAAACTATAATGAGACCTTCGTTGTGAGCGCGCCCGGCGCCTTGCAGATCCGGGTGCACTTTTCCGAAATGGCGACAGAAAGCAGCTATGACTATGTCTACATCCTCGACGGGCAGAACAACCAGTTGGCCTCATATACCGGCAGCCAGGGAGCCTTCTGGAGCCCCTGGGCGACCGGTGACACCATCAAGGCAAACCTGGTTTCGGATTACATGATCAACGATTACGGCTTCGATATCGATATGTACTCGGCCTGCGCCACGGCTTGCGAAGCGGGCTGGGATAACTGCGACGGCAATGCCCAAAACGGTTGCGAGTTCGATGTCAGCGCCGATCCACAAAACTGCGGGGCCTGCGGCAACGTGTGCGTTTTCGCAAACGGTGCGGGAAGCTGTGTCGACGGTGCATGTGTTGTGGCCTCGTGCGACGCCGGTTTCGCCGACTGCAACGGCGAAGGCGGAGATGGTTGCGAGACCGATCTCAATGGCGATCCCGAAAACTGCAGCGCCTGCGGTATAGTCTGCGAATTCGATCACGCAGGTGCACAGTGCATCGGCGGCGTATGCGCCGTCGGTGCCTGCGAGGGAACCTGGGCCGACTGCAATGGCGAGGGAGCAGACGGCTGCGAGACCGACACTACCAGCGATGCGAACAACTGCGGCGCTTGTAACCAGATCTGCGACTCATACCTGCATGCCACGCCGGGCTGTCAGAACTCGACCTGCGGTATCGCCGCCTGCGACACGGGCTTCGGTGACTGCGACGGCATCATGCTGAACGGTTGCGAGGCCGATGTCAGCGCCGACTATGACAACTGTGGCGCATGCGGCCGAAGCTGCGATGTGCCCTACTCCACGGATGTCGCCTGCGTGGACAACCAGTGCGTCATCTCGGCCTGCACGGCCGGTTTCGGCGATTGCGACGGTGACGGCGCAAATGGTTGCGAAACCGTGCTGGATAACAATCCGGACAACTGCGGCGCCTGCGGCAGGGCCTGCGACTATGCCAACGGCACGGGCTCGTGTGAAGCCGGAAGTTGTGTCATGAGCAGCTGCGATTTAGGCTTCGGTGATTGTAACGCTACGGGCACTGACGGCTGCGAGGTCGATCTGATGGGAGACGCAGGAAACTGCGGTATGTGCGGCTATGCCTGCAGCCTGGCCCATGCAACGACAAACTGCCTGGACGGCTTCTGTGTAGTCGATGTTTGCGAGAACGGCTTCGAAAATTGCAACAACGGAAACGATGACGGCTGCGAGGTCGACATCGACGGAGACGCGACAAACTGCGGCTCATGCGATAACGTATGCGAATTGGCCAACGCTGAATCCGCATGCGTATCGGGAACCTGCGCGGTGGACAGTTGCAAGACGGGCTTTGACGATTGCAACTCGGATGTTTCCGACGGCTGCGAGGTCGATCTGTTGTCAACCCTTGATCACTGCGGTGACTGCGGCACGGCCTGTGCCTTTGCCAACGCCGGAGCGAATTGCGTCCAGGGGGCCTGCGAGATGGGCGCCTGCAGCGCAGCCTACGCCGATTGCAACCTGGACGAAGCAGATGGCTGCGAGACCGATGTTAACGCAGACGATAACAACTGCGGCGCATGCGGTCGGGCCTGTCACCAGGGCCAGGAGTGCTCGGGCGGAAGCTGCGTTTGCATCGACACGGACGGTGACGGTTATGCCAGCGTGCCCTGTGGAGACGACTGCAACGATGCTTCGGATACAGTGCATCCCGGGGCCGACGAAATTTGCGATGACGGCATTGACAACGACTGCGACGGCGCCACCGATGAAGGCTGCCAAGACAACGGCCAGACCGAGGGCGGCGGCTGCGGCTGCGCCACCGACGCACATAGCAATCTGTCCGCCTTGTGGCTCGGGCTTTTCGGTCTGCTGCTGGCTATCAGGCGCAAGAAGTGAAAACAGGATGAACCGAGAAGGGCTGTCGTCATGACGCAAGAGACAAAAGAAAGAAAGAGAACGGATGTCTGGTTGTTGGTGCTGGTGATCGTCTTGGTACTGGCTGCGGGACTAAGCATGTGGCTATTCTCGGTGGCCATTGATTCCCGGTTCGACGAGACAAACGCGCGTATCAAGAGCCGATCCGAGCAGATCATGACGGCGGTGATCAATCTTCGCCAGGATTTCCTGACCAGGTTTCCAGCCAAAACGGTTGTCGAGATAAAAGAAGCCCAGCCGGCCGCAAAGGCATCGGACGCAAAGCCGGTCCTGAAGAAGCCGGCCGTCAAAAAACCAAAATAGAGTTCAATTCTTCCAGATCAGCTTCTCGGCGTTCTTGACGTAGAACTTTTCAAGCACTTGGTCGGGCAGGTTGATCGCGTCCACCTTCCAGTCGCCCTGGATCGGCGTGGGGTGATCGATGCGGCGATGATCCGTCTCGAAGTACTCACGGTGAGCGGCATAAAAACTGGCGGCGTCGCTGTTGTCGTCGGGCCAGATCGAGAGCGAGCCGAGCTGCAGGCCGCCCGGGTCGATGACTATATCCGTGCCGAACAGAATCCGATCCTGGTGCTTGATGAAGAGCGCTCTGACCTGCTCGGCCGGGTGACGGCCTATCTCGCCCAGGCGCGCAGATGTGTCCACGTAGACGTTTGGGTGACTGGTGAGCAGCCGATCGACGTAGGCCAGATCCTCCGGGTTGTTGGCCAGGTGGATCAGCAGAAAGGTCGTCTCGGGATGGCGGGCGATCAGTCGCTCACGGGCCGCGAAAAGCTCTGAGCGGGTGGGGAAGTCCTGGCCGTAGAAACTCCAGGAAGGCGCGAACAACAACTCCAGGTAGCGCTCGTTGTCGGGCGTCGGTGGGTTGAAAAAGGCCTGCGGATCGGAGGTGTGCATGGCGACAATCGCTCCCAGTTCGGCCGCGCGCTTCATCAGCGGGTCCATCCGGGCATCATCGATGGCCAGCAGCTTGCCGTCGGCCGTGCGTACGCCCAGGCCCAGGTTCTTGAAGATCTTGACCCCGCGCGCCCCCAGCGCGACCTCCTTCGAAAGCCGCCTGGCCTCGCGCCCGGGCCAGTCGGAATCGTCTATGCCGCGCCAGTCAATATTTGCAAAGAAGGCAAAACGCGGTCCGAGCTTCTTGGCCATCGCCACGGTCGCCTGGAAGCGCGCAGACGGGTAGAATCCGGCGCTCTTGGCGCAGAAGCGGGTGATGCCGGCAGCGTCGAATATTTTCAAGGCCCGCTTCAGGCACGCCTCGGTCGGCACGATGTGCACGTGAGAATCAATTATCGGTCGGCGGGTCTTTTCCGGCCGCGTCGCTCCGTCTTGGCAGCCGGTCGACGCGAGGAGCGCGGCGATCACAAGCAGGTTCCAGCTCATGAATCGGAATGATAGCCGAACCAGCCTGTGTCCACAACTTGTGTCGGGCTTTTGTTTCATGGTATCTGTTACCCATCGAGGAATACCTTGAAAGGACTTGGCCATGGAGGCAAGCGAGGGGCCCGGGCGAAACAAGGGCAGCGGCTTTTTCGGCTGGCTAAGACGACTGTTGCTGCTTGCCATCCTGGGGGCCGCGGCGGCGGGCGGCTGGTGGTTCTACCAGAATCACCGTGAGGTAGAAGTTCTAAAGACAATGATTGGCCGTCTTACCGCCGAAGATCGCGTGGCCGATGTCTGGGTAGAGGAATACAATCGTCTGGCGGACGGCAGCTCGCGCAAGATACGCCTGAAGATTCTGAGTTACGGGCCGGGTATGAAGCCCCTCGACCCAGTGCACTGCGATTTCTCGGTCAACGACGTGATTCATTTCGAAGCGCTGGTCATTCGCCTGAACGACGACTTGATCATGGACGGCAAGGGTAAGAGCATCCATTTCTTCACCCGTGCCTACGCTCTTGACGATCACGGCAATCGTTACGAGAGTTGCGAGATCAACCGGATTATGGATGTGCCGGGCGGCTATCGTATACCGACGGCCGACGGCTACGCCAGAGGGGTTGAGAGCCGCTTGTGGAAATCGTTTTGGGAATATGCCCTGGACGAGAAAAAGCGCAGCGCGGATGGAGTCAAGAACGCCCAGATTGAGGCCCCGGCCACTCGTTTTGTCCCCGACAAGATTTACCGCTTGATCTTGGAGCACGATGGCGGGCTGCGCATTCAGGCCAGGCCGGTGCCCGAGATCCTCAAGGGCGAAAACGTGAAGATCGAAGACCAGCGCAACGCCGGTGAGGCCGGTCATTGAATCGATTTGGTTTCGTTGAGGAGATCTGAAGATGTCTTGTCTCAAACACCGCCGGCTGTGGTTGTTGGCAACGCTCGTCTTCTGCTCCGCCGCCTTTGCCGCCGGAAATCAACCCATGCCGATTCTGGCCGTGTTCCAGATCGAGAACAGAGGAACGGCACTGACTACCCAGGAAATCGAAACCCTGACGGATTACCTCGGTACCCGTCTGGGAGAAGGGGGAAGCTTTCGGATCGTGCCTCGCGACGAGATCCGCGCCCGGCTGGCCAATCAGAAAAAAGAGACCTACAAAACTTGTTACGATCGATCTTGCCAGATCGACATCGGGCAAGAACTGTCTGCACAGTACACTCTCTCGGCGTCGATCGGAAAGATCGGATCGCTGTGCATCCTGACAGCCGCCTTGTTCGATCTGCGCAAGGCGGCCACCGAGCGAACCGCAACCGCCAAGGGACCTTGCGATACCGATCATCTGCTTTCGGCGCTGGATGAAGTCATTTCGAAACTTTCGCCGACGACTACGCTGGTTGACAAGAGCGCTGCTCCGGTTGCACGGGTCGCGCCTCCGCCGACGCCGGTATACCGCAGACCGCTTGTTCCGCGAACCAAGAGCGCGGGAATGGCCTGCCTGTGGGGGTTGTTACTGCCCGGCGGAGGAATGTTTTACATCGAGGAGACCGGCTGGGGTGTGGGCTATCTTCTAGCGACCGTGGCCGCCGCCGCGACCGGGATGGGCCTGGCCATATCGAGGGAAGAACTGATGTACTTCGGCATCGGTTTCGGCTCGGCCGCGGCGATCGACCTGGCATCGATCATCCATGCCATGGTGGGAGCTGGAAAATGGCGTGATCCCGCGTTGATACAGATGGAGCAGGCCGGGGTCGAACAGACGTCATTCGCACCTGTCGATTACGGCACACCCCCCCGACCCGCTCAGGCGATTGTCGTGGTTCCTGTTTTATCGGGACGTTTCTGAATCTGAAAATATTGCTCAAAAAATAGTCCGGTTGACCGATTCCACTTTTTTCCCGGATGATGGTAGAATACAAATTGTGGTGTAAGTGAATGTCCTACCGGGAGATTTGTACCATGATACAGATGAGAAGAAATTTATTTTTGGGGCTGGCGATTGTGCTGCTGGCCGCTGCCTGGGCCTGTACTGATGAGACGGCCCCTGGGCCGATACCCTGTACGGTTGATGGAGATTGCCCGGAAGGAATGGGTTGCGCCGACGACGTCTGTCGCCAGGTTTGCCTGACGTCTGAAGATTGCCCCTCTGGTATGCAATGCCTGAGCGGGTTCTGCCAGACGCCCTGCCAGGACGACGGCGAATGTCCCGCGGGCGAGCATTGCGAGGCGGGTTTTTGTAAGCCGGATGAGATTGTCGATGCCGGAACCGATGGGGACGGCGGAAACGTCAAGGAGTGTATCGACCAGGACCAGGACGGCTATGGTCCCAACTGCGCGCTGGGTAACACGGACTGCGACGATACCAATCGCCTGGTATACCCGGGCGCTCCCGAGATCTGCCATGACGGCGTCGACAACGATTGCGACGGGGTTACCGACGAGGATGATTGCGGCTGCGAGCGCGGCGACCGGCGCGCATGCTACTCGGGCCCGTTCGAAACCAAGGGCGTGGGCCTGTGCCGCTCGGGCGTGATGATCTGCGGGGACAACAAGGAATACGGCGATTGCCAGGGGGAGCAGACGCCGGTCGACGAGATCTGTGACCATGAAGACAACGACTGCGACGGGGATGTCGACGAAGGCTTGCTCAACCGCTGCGGCGATTGTTCCCCTCCCGACGACCAGCTCGTGGAGATCTGCGGTGACGGCCTGGATAACGACTGCAACGGTCAAATCGACGAGAGCTGCTCATGCGATCCCGCCTGCCACTGCGACCAGGGCGGCTCGGGCAGCAACTGCGAGTGCCACCCGCCGATCAACCAGCCCTGCTACTCGGGACCGCCGAGCAGTATGGGAAAGGGAATCTGCAAGGGAGGAACCCACGACTGCGTCGCCCAGGGCGCCGACTACGTCTGGACCAGCTGTGATGGAGAGGTCACCCCCGGGGTCGAATGCCAGGGCGACATCGCCGACGGAGTGGACAACGACTGCGACGGGTTCGTCGACGAGGATTGCCTGCCGGACGGCGACCATGACGGCTACCGCCCGCCCGAGGACTGCGATGACAGCAACGCCGCGGTTAACCCCGGGGCGCAGGAGTCCTGCAACGCGATCGACGACAACTGCAACGGCATCGTCGACGAAGGAGTCACCAACGCCTGCGGTACTTGCGGGCCGGTTCCCGACGAGGTGTGCGCCAACGGGCTGGACGACGACTGCGACGGCTCGGTAGACGAAATGTGCGGGGGCTGCTCGGGCTCCGAGACCAAGACCTGCTATCGCGGGCCGGACGGCACGCAGGGCGTGGGAAGTTGCCACGCCGGAACCATGAGCTGTATCGACGGGGAGTTCTGGTCTGACTGCGAGGGAGACGTCATTCCAGAGGCCGAGGTTTGCGACACTGTGGACAACGACTGCGACGGGGAGACCGACGAGCAGTGGGCGATCGGCTCGAACCTGTGCGGCTTCTGCGACTCGACCGAGGTCTGCGACGGGGTGGACAACGATTGCGACGGCTGGACCGACGAGGGAGTCATGAACGCCTGCGGCGGATGCGGCGATGTGCCGGTCGAGGTATGCGACGGGCTGGACAACGACTGCAACGGGTTGATCGACGACGGTGTCTTGACGGCCTGCGGGACCTGCCCGGACGTTTCTTGTTACGAGATCGGCTGGGACACGCCGGGCGACTGCGACGCCGACCTGCGCGACTGCGACGGCACTGAGCCCGATCCCGGCAATCCGGATGCCATAACTCTCGGCCAGGGCTCGGTGCGCACGCCCTTCATCTACATCTCGGTCACCGGCCGCGACCAGGTGGCCAAACTGGAAACCGAGAACGGCCAGAAGATCTGGCAGGTCGACTCGCACGGCGACGCCCCCTCGCGCACCGCGGTGGCGCTGGATTACTCGGTCTGGGTCGGTAATCGCGGCTTCATTTCGTCCGGAGATGCGCACTACTCGAACGGCGTGCATCTTGACGCCGACGGCAACCGCATCTGTAGCGTCGATGCGCCCAACATCTGCCGCGGCGTGGCCATCGACGGCGACGGCAACGTCTGGCTGGGCACCTACGACGGCATGACGGTCTACAAGGTTGACGGTCAGGCGATCGATCCCAACCCGGGGGCCTGCGTCGAGCCGCCCTGTTGCCAGGTGCTGGGCTCGCTTTACGTTGGGGTCCACGTCTACGGCCTGGCGGTGGACGGCAACGGCTTCCTGTGGACCGCATCGAGTCCCAACACGGTCAAGATTAACACCGCCACCATGCAGATCGTCGACACGATCTCCAACCCGACGCACTACGGCATCGCCGTCGACCAGAACAACGGTGTCTGGTTCGGCGGCTGGTCGGGCGGCGGAAACATCCATCGGATTGCCGGTAATTCGCCCTACACGATCTTCAATACCAGCGTCGCCAACGTCACCGCGGTGACGGTCGACCAGGACGGTTACATCTGGGGTTCGAGTTACGGCACCAACGAGGTGGTCAAGGTCAATCCTGCCACGGGTAGCTTGATTTGCTCGCACGCGGTAGCCAATGGCACCAATCCCCACGGCGTGGCGGTCGACGCCAACGGCAAGATCTGGGTACCCAACCGTTACGGCGGTTACGCCAACCGCTACCTGTCCGACTGCACACCGGACGGCTCCTTCCCGGTCGACCCCGGACAGGAGCTATACACTTACAGCGACATGACCGGCATGCAGCTACGCATGGTCACCACCCGCGAGGGGCACTGGATACAGAACTTCGATTCGGGCTACGACTCGCCCTTCTGGCACAGCGCCACCTGGACGGCGACGGTGCCGGCCAACACTTCGGTCAGCGTGTCGTTCGTCTCGGCCGACAGCGAGGCCGAGTTGGTCACCAATCACAGCCCCGTCTGCGGGCCTTTTACCGCATCGCCGGCCGACATGTACAACACCTGCCCGACACTGCACGGCCACCGCTGGCTGAGCGCCGACGTGCAACTCAACACAACCCAGGACGGCGTGCGCCCGACCTTCTCCAACCTGCACGTCTTCTGGTCGCACTAGCGAGTGCACAAGCGGCCCCCAGAGGGCTTTGCGGAAACTCAAACCTTCCTTGAACGGCCAACCCTCCTCGTGTAGAATGCAGCGATTCCATTTATGCGGGGAGAACATTGGCCAGTAATTTCGACGAGTTCGAGCAGGGGTTTAGCTTCGACGCGGCTTACGACGAGGCCTGGCGCTGCTTGCAGTGCGAAGACCCTCCTTGCGAGAAAGGCTGCCCGGCCGCGGTGCCGGTGCGGCGCTTCATTCGCAAGATCCGTGCCTTCGATTTGCGCGGTGCGGCCCAGGTCATTCGCCGGGCCAACGTCTTCGGCGGAAGCTGCGCCCGCGTGTGCGCGACCACGGATCAATGCCAGCGCGAATGCACCCGGGCGCGCATTGACCGCCCGATCGACATCGGGGCCCTGCAACGCTTCGCCACCGATTTCGAGATCTCAAACGGGGTATATCCGGCGCCATCGGCGGAAGCCAGCGGCAAGCGCGTGGCAGTCATCGGCGCGGGCCCGGCGGGCCTTGCTGCGGCCGCCGAGCTGGCCATACTCGGACACCACGCCACTGTGTTCGAACGCGGCAAGCGGGCCGGCGGGATGCTTAGCGGGGGAATTCCCGCTATGCGCTTGCCTGCCCAGGTGGTCGAGCACGAAATACTGGCGATCGAGAAGCTGGGAGTCGATTTCGTATTCGGGCGTGAGATCGGCTCGCTTGAGGAACTTTCCGACGAATTCGATGCCGTGGTTGTGGCCATCGGCTTGACGCGCCCTGCCAGGCTGGGTCTGCCCGGCGAAGACCTGGCGGGTGTCCACCAGGCTCTTGATATTCTGGGCCTCAAGGCCGCTGGCGAGAGTCCACGCTTGCGGCTCGGCAAACGGGTGGCCGTGATCGGCGGCGGTAACACCGCCATGGATGCAGCCACGACCGCCCTGCGCCTGGGAGCGCAGGATGTCGTCGTGCTTTATCGGCGCTCGGACTTCGAGATGCCGGCCTGGGAAAAAGAGGTTTCTCGCGCCCGGACCGAGGGCGTCAGGTTGCGGACCCTTACACAACCGATCGAGCTTATCGAGAAAGACGGCAAGGTTGCGGGCGTGCGTTGCGTGGTGACCGTGCTGGGGCCGCCAGATGCGAGCGGCCGCAGGCGCCCGCTGCCGGTCGACTCGGCGCGCTTCGACCTGCCCATAGACGACGTGATCGTGGCGGTCGGAGAACGCATCGATGAGAGGCGCGCCGCCGGGCTGGGTCTCTCGCTCGGTGATGACAATCTTGTGAAACATGAGCGCCTGGCGGCAGGCCGACCGGGTGTCTTCGTGGCCGGAGATCTCATCAGGCAGCGGCGTACTGTAGTCGATGCAGTAGCCGACGGTGTGCAGGTCGCCCGCGAGGTTCACTCGAGCCTGGGACATTCGCCAATCGTATTTTCCAACGACGAGATGTTGCCCGATGATGTCGACCTGGGTGTGGATTTCTGCGGTGTGCGCTTCGTCAATCCCTTTTTGCTGGCGGCGGCGCCGCCGACCGACGATCTCGAGATGCTCCGGGCCGGCTTCAAGGCAGGCTGGGCCGGCGCGGTTCTCAAGACCACGGCCGTCGAATCGGAGCCGGTCGAGTTGAAGTATCCCATGATGCAAGGTTACCAGTTGTTCGGCAAACGGGTAGCCGGCCTGGGGAATATCGATCTGATAAGCGAGCACCACATCGACGTGGTCGAGAAGCGCATTATTGCCATCAAGGAAGAATTTCCGGATCGTATTGTGGTCGGCTCGATGATGGGTTCTTCCCGAGACGACTGGGAGCAGCTCGTCGGGCGTCTCGAGGCGGCCGGGGCGGACGTGCTGGAGTGCTCGTTCTCATGCCCCCAGGGCACACTGGGCGGCGAGGGCTCGTTCGCCGGCCAGATGCTCGGGCAGAACGTCGAACTCACCCGCGAAGTGACTTCGTGGATCAAGGGCGCCGCCCGCCGCGCACCGGTGGTGATCAAGATAACTCCCCAGGTGGCCGATATAAAGGCCGTGGCACAGGCCGTCCGCGAAGGCGGTGCCGACGCCGTTTGCGCCTCCAACACCATTCCCAGCCTGATGGGCATCGATCTCGACAGCCTCAACCCCTTGCCGGACGTCGGCGGCCGGACGTCGTTCGCCGGTCTCTCGGGTCCGGCCATCTTTCCGATCACCCTGCGCAACATCGCCATGGTGGCTTCCGCCTGCAAGCTGCCGGTTACGGGCACGGGCGGTCCGCTTAGCTGGAAGGACGCAGTTCAGATGATGCTGGTGGGCGCGGTCAACGTGCAATTTTGCACCGCGGTGATGACCTTCGGCTTCGATATGATCGAAGATCTCAAAAGCGGGCTGGCCTGGTACCTCAAGGAAAAAGGAATGCGGACGCCCGCCGATCTGGTGGGCCGGACGCTCGAACGGATAACGACTCACGACAAGCTCTCTCCGGCGCAGAATGTGCGTTCGCGTATAGACGATCGGTTGTGTATCGGCTGCGGCCGTTGCCTGATTACCTGCCGCGACGGCGGTCACCGGGCTATCAGCTTCAGCGAAAATCGCAAGCCCCTGGTCGACGACGATCGCTGCGTCGGTTGCGGCGTGTGCGGGGCGGTGTGTCCCGTAAGTGAATGTATAAAAGTAACGGAAGTACACGGGTAGGTGACGAAACATGCGGGCGGTAGGAAAGCGTGTCAGGCGGCTGGATGCCGAGGACAAGGTGACCGGAAGGATGATCTATCCCTCCGACCGGGTGGTCGACGGCATGCTCTGGGTCGAGGTGGTGCGCGCCGCGCATCCTCACGCACGCATTCTGTCAATTGACACGTCCGAGGCGGAAGCAGTCGAAGGGGTAGTGCGCGTGTTGACCGCGCGGGATGTTCCCGGCCTGAACGCGTTCGGCATCCAGATCCAGGACATGCCGGTGCTTTGCGACGATCGAGTGCGATACATGGGTGACGCCGTGGCGCTGGTGGGCGCCGAGACTCGAGGCATCGCGCGCACAGCCGCAAAACTGGTCAAGGTGAACTACGAGGTTCTGGAGCCGCTGACCGATCCCGAGAAGGCCATGCTGCCCGAGGCCGTCAAGCTGCACCCGGACGGCAACATCATGCACCAGGGACACTTCAACAAGGGCGATATCGAGCTTGGTTTCAGAAAGAGCGCCGTAGTTGTCGAAGGCTTCTACCAGGTGCCGATGATCGATCACGCCTTTTTGGAAACCGAGGCGGGCGTGTCCTACTACGATCAAGACGGCCTGTTGACCGTCGAGTCGTGCGGGCAGTACGTTTTTCGCGACCAGACGCAGATTGCCCGGGCACTGGGACTCGAGCTAGACCAGGTGCGGGTAACGGCGCCTTACGTTGGGGGCGCTTTCGGCGGCAAGGACGAGATCACCGTTCAGATCCACTTGGCGCTGATGACCTATCACACCCGGCGGCCGGCCAAGATGGTAGCCAGCCGCGAAGAATCCATTGTCGCGCACACCAAGCGCCATCCTGCCAGGATGTGGTACAAGACGGGTGCTTCGAAGGGCGGAAAGCTGCTTTCGGTGCAGGCGCGCTTCATCTCTGACACCGGAGCCTATGCCTCGCTGGGCGGGCCGGTCCTCAACCTGATGATGGAACACGCAGCCGGTCCCTACCTGGTGCCGAACGTCAAGATCGACGCCTACGCCGTGTACACCAACAACGGATTCTCGGGAGCCTTTCGGGGATTCGGTTGCACCCAGGCCTGCGTGGCCGTCGAGAGCCAGATGGATCGGATGGCACACAGGCTCGGTCGCGATCCGCTGGCTTTTCGTCAGGCAAACGTCTTGCATCGTGGTGATCTGGCGGCTTTGGGCTACGAGATGAAGCTCAAGGTGGGTGCAGAAGCGACGGTGAAATCCGCCCGTAAAGGCAAGCTGTGGAAGTCGAAACGACGACTGGTGAAAGACAGCACGCGCCACTCGCCTTCGCTTGCGCCTTACATCAAGCGGGGCGTGGGAGTGGCCACCCAGATGCAGGGCCTCGGTTTAGGCATCGGAATTCCCGACTACGCCGAAGTAGAGCTGCGACTCGATCGCGACGGCCGGCTTACCGTCTATGCCGGGACGAACGAGATCGGGCAGGGCGCCTACACCGCCTATGCCCAGATGGCGGCGGAGAGGCTGGGTGTGCCGATGGAGCGCGTGGCGGTGGTGGGAGCGGACACGGCCACGACACCCGACTCGGGAACGACCACGGCCTCGCGCACGACCTATGCAGTGGGCAACGCCATCATTATGGCCGCTGAAAAGCTCGAGTTGCTCAAGGCCAACGCCGGCCGATCCGAGGATCTGTCGGCCCGGGCGACTTTTCACGTTCCCACACAGGATGTCGAGTTGGGCGACGGCCTTCCGCATTTGTTATATTCATACGGAACACATGTGGTGCTGGTGGAAGTGAACACCTTGACCGGCGAGGTGACCATAGAGGCGGTCGAAGCGCACCTTGACGGCGGGAGGGTGATCTTCCGAACCGGTTTCGAGGGTCAGAGCGAGGGAGGCGTCGCCCAGGGTATCGGCTATGCCCTGTTCGAGGAGGTCATGTTCGAGAAGGGGCGTTTTCTGAATACCAACTTCAATACTTACATCATGCCCTCATCTCTGGACGTGCCGGCCGCTATCCGTACCGTGCCGGTCCAGGTTCTGGAGGCATCCGGTCCCTACGGGGCCAAAGGTATCAGCGAAACCTGCATGGTCGGCGTGACCCCGGCGATCATGAACGCGCTGCAGGATGCCATCGGGGTACGCTTTACACGCCTGCCTGTCAGGGCCGAGGACGTGCTTTTCGCACTGGAGGAAGGGCGCCATGAAGATTGACCTGCGCCTTACGATCAACGGCCGCGACGCTCGTTTCGAGGTGGACCCCGACGAGCGCCTGCTTGACACCTTGCGTGAGAAGGCCGGCCTGACGGGAACGAAGAAGGGTTGCGCCATCGGGGAGTGCGGTGCCTGCTCGGTTCTGCTCGACGGAAAGCTGGTTCCTTCTTGCCTGGTGCTTGCCGCCTCGGCGGACGGGGCCGAGATCGTCACTGTGGAAGGACTGTCGAGCAAGAGCGGTCTTTCCGACTTGCAGCGAGCTTTCATCGAAGAGGGAGCGGTTCAGTGCGGCTATTGCACACCGGGCATGTTGCTGGCCGGTGAGTACCTGCTGTCGCGCTACCAGCGTCCCACCAGCGACCAGATTCGCGAAGGCATATCCGGCAACCTTTGCCGGTGTACCGGCTATACCAAGATAGTCTCGGCCATTCGAAAAACGGCCCGGCGGCGGGCCATACGCAGAAGCGGGAGGTAGCAATGGATCCTACATCCGGAGAGGGAACCAAGACAATCGCTTTAGAACTGCAACGCCTGATCGACGAGGAAGAGTCCGGAGTTCTGGCGCTGGTCGTGCGCTCCGTCGGCTCGGCGCCGGGCAAGGTTGGGGCCAAGATGATCGTGTTGCCTGATGGCAGCATCAACGGTACCGTCGGCGGCGGTGTTGTCGAGGCGCGAGTCATCGCCGACTCGCTGAACGCCCTGGAGGACGGTCGCGGACCGCGCACGTTGCACTACAAGCTGGACGAGTTGGGGATGAGTTGCGGCGGAGAGATGAGCGTATATCTCGAACCACTGCAACCCTCCAAGCGGGTCGTAATATACGGAGGAGGACATGTTGCGTCGGCGGTGGCCAAGCTTCTGGCTACCCTCGATTGCCGCATCAGCGTCGTGGACGAACGTTCCGAATGGGCCAACCGCGATAGATTTCCCGAGGTGGATGAGATCGTCAATCGCCCCTTTGCCGAACAGATTGCCTCTCAGCCGCCGGGACCCAAAGACCACGTGTTAGTTGTCACCCGTGGGCATGACCAGGATCAGATCGTTCTGGAAGGGGTCGTGGGACGGAACCCCGCCTGGCTGGGAGTAATCGGCAGCAAGAGAAAGGCAGCCAAAACCATCGATCTTCTCAAGGCCAAGGATGTCCCGGCGGAGCAGATAAAGAAGATCCGCTGCCCGGTGGGGCTGGATATTGGCGCCGTAACGCCGGAAGAAATTGCCATTGCCATTGCAGCCGAGTTGGTTTTTCTGTGGCGCCGGGGCAGCGCGACCAACAGCGCGGCCTCCGGCAAGCAACCCAAGCCCGGCAAGAACGCGATACAGCCCAAGCCTGCCGAGCCCAAGAGCAAGGAATCGTCGTTAGAGGATGTGGTTTTCGACGACACGGATGATGACTGAATGACGGGCACGGGCCGGGGAGCGATCAGCCGATAGCGGGAGCCGAAAAGCCGGATGATAAATTTCATCAAGCTCAAATCGTTGGATGACGTCCTGGAGATGATCTGGGCCGACGGTCCCGCTGCTCTTCTCCTTGCCGGCGGAACCGATATCCTTGCCAGATCGGAGCCCTTCGCGGATAGGCGTATGTTGATCGATATCAGCCAGGTTGCCGAGTTACAAGGTATCGGGCTTGGCGACGATGGTCTGATTCGCATCGGGGCCGCGGTCACCCACCAGGAGATCGCCGACAATGAAATAATCCGCAGGCGGGCCAGGGTGTTGAGCCTGGCCTGCCGGGCGGTCGGCTCGGTTCAGATTCGCAACCTGGGAACTATCGGAGGCAACCTGGGCAACGCCTCTCCTGCGGCCGATTCGCTGCCCGCGCTGGTTTGCCTGGATGCCAGGCTGCTGCTTGCGGCTCGAGATCGGCGTCGCGAGTTGCCCGTGCTGTCCTTTCTCAAGGGGCCGGCCAAGACCGATCTCGGTTTCGACGAGGTCATCGAGGCGATACTGGTGCCGCCCCGACACGGGCGGACGGTGGCCTTCTTCAAAAAGGCAGGGCAACGCAAGGGCATGTGCTGCTCGAAGGCCTCACTGGCTCTGTGCGCCAGGCGCCACGGTGATGGGCGCTTGAGTGATGTCAGGGTGGCCATGGGCGCGGTAGCCCCAACGGTCATCGAAGTGCCGGCGGCAGAGGAAATACTCGAAGGCCGCGTTCCAGACGCTGCCCGGGTGCGTGAGGCTGCCATGGCATGCGTCACAGCCGTGAGAGCCATCGACGACATTCGATCGAGCGCCGACTATCGCCGGCGAGTTGTAGGCGCGCTGATGACCGAGGGCCTGATCGAGATCGTCGATCACGCTCGCGAACTGGCCAGGCGCAAGAGGAAAAGGCGTCCATGAAGATCGCCGGCGTTGTGCTCGCCGCCGGGGCGTCGCGACGCATGGGAAGACGCAAGGCACTGTTGCGTAACGGCAAGCAGACTTTTCTCGACAGCCTGTGTACTGCTATTAGAACCGGAGGCTGCAACCCGGTGCTGGCGGTGGTAGCAGAGCCCGTTTGGGAAATCGAAAACAACTGCCGACTCGACGGCGTGCAACTGGTGCTGAATCCCGACCCCTCGCGGGGTCAGATATCCTCGTTGCGCTGCGCTATTTCTCACCTTTCAGCCGATGTGGACGGTGCACTGGTGGTGCTGGTCGACCAGGCGGAGATCAGTCCCGGAACGGTGCGCGAGGTGCGCCTGGCGCTCGAAGGACACGACGCGGCAGTAGCTCAATACAACGGGCGCAGCGGTCACCCCGCTTGCTTCGGCCGCTCTCTTTTCGAAGCCCTACAATCACCCGCGGCCGAGGGCGGGGCCCGAGAGGTGATCGCAGCCTGCGAGCGATCGGGTCGCCTGTCTCGGGTGGACCTGGATGATCCCGGAGTCGTGCGCAACCTGAACACACCCGGGGATTTCGAGTCATTCAGCGGCGGATAATCGTGCCCGAAGATTATTATAAACGGTTGCCGATGCGCCGCCCGCTGATATCTTTGTCGCTGGCCTTTGGTTGCGGGATTCTGGTTCAGGGTATCAGCGGCCTACCATCGCTCATCGGTTGGGCACTCGCGGGGACGAGTGCACTTGCCGCTGCAGGCCTGGCCCAGCTCAAGCGAGGCGGAGTGTTGCGCTTCTTCTTGTGGCTGCTCGCTTTTTTATCGCTGGGTTTTGCGCGTGGAGCCCTGCCGCCGATTAAGTCTGGACCGCCTGTAGAAGATCTTGCCGTGATCCAGGCGCAAGCACGCTCGGCCTGGGATGTCTATCCAGACAGGCGAAGAATAGAGGTGAATCTCGAAGCCATGGGAGCGCAGTTTCAGGCGCCCAAGCCGGTTGCAGCCAGGACCTTGTTGAGCGTACGTGATCCTGCTGGAGCAGTTGACTGTCCCAGACTGTTGCCCGGAGACCAATTTCTGGCCATGGCCAGGATCCACCAGCCGCGCTCACGTCACGATCCCGGCCTGAGTGATATTGCTGCCGGTATGCACAGAAGAGGTATCGACTGGATCGGCTGGCTGCGCTCGTGCCGCGACATACTTGTCACGAATAAGCCCGTTTCGCTATCGGCGCGACGCTGGATAGCAAACGCCAGATCTGCGTTTGCCGGCTTCGTTTTTGAACGCAAGGCGGATTCTGCTTCCAAGGGAATACTGACGGCCATGACCACGGGTCAGCGCGGGCTGGTCGGGGAAAAAGTAAAACAGGATTTTGCACGCGCGGGCTTGGCTCACCTGCTAGCCATCTCGGGCCTGCACCTGGGCTTTGTCGCATTTGGACTTTATGCCTTGATGTACTTGCTACTAGCCAGGATCGGTTGGCTGGTCATGCGCTTCGACGTCAGACGCATTTCGGCGGCTGCGGTCATCCCGGCAACTCTGTTCTACACGCTTATGTCTGGTGCCCACCTGCCGGCGGTTCGCGCCTGCGTAATGGTGTTGTGTTTTTTAGCGGCGGTGATCGCCAGGCGCCAATCCGATCCACTTCAGACTTTGTGCGCGGCGGCACTCATTATCATGGGGATCTGGCCACAGTCTCTTTACCAGGTGTCATTTCAGCTGAGTTTTACGGCGGTTGCCAGCGTGATCCTGGCCGTGCCTGTGCTGGCCGAAAAGCTTCGATTGCCGCTCGATCGAGCCGGACTGGATGACTCCTGGCGCCGGCGCATCCTGGTGAGAACGGCGCACTTTGCATTGCTGACATTCGTCGCATCACTCGCTACCGCTCCGCTTCTGGCTCATTACTTCAATCAACTGAGCCTGACGGGTTTGCTTGTCAACCTGGTGGCGGTTCCGCTGGCCACCTGGGTGATTGTGCCGCTGGGACTGGTCACCGCCTTGCTGTTTGCTGTATTCCCTTTGCTTGCGGGTCTTGTTGCCGATGCGGCGCTCATGGCCGCCGGCTGGCTGGCTGGATTGGCCTCGCATGTCGCGGAATTCAGCTGGTCGGCGATTCATGTTTCCACGCCTTCGTTTGTCCAGATCGGCCTGATCTACATTCTGCTTTTTTGCGTCTTGAAATGGCGGCGTCTTTGGGCTCGCAGGCTGGCTGTTGCGAGCCTCTTCTCGTTACTGGCCATATTCGTTGCCGGGTGGCTAGGGCCGCTCTTGTCATCAGATCTGGAGGTTACATTTCTGGATGTCGGACAGGGCGACTCTGCCTTTCTTCGTTTTCCAGGGGGCGATACGCTGCTGGTTGACGGCGGTGACGCCCGTGAGGGCGGAGCAGACAGCGGTCTGCGGGTTGTCGCGCCCTTTCTTTGGTATCGAGGAATCACGCGACTGGATGTAGTGGCCGTCACGCACCCCGAGATGGATCACGCCGGCGGTTTGGCATCGGTGGTGCGCCTGTTTGCACCCCATGAGATATGGACGGCGCGCCCTCTCGATGAGATGCCGGCCACCCGCCCTTTACTCGCGGCTGCCCGGGAAGTGGGCGCCAATGTGCGGCGGCTTCACGCGGGCGACCGGCCGCAACTGGGTAAGAACACGGCAATTGAAGTTCTCTGGCCGGATGCGGAAAGCGAGGCGCTCGAGACCAACGAACGTTCACTGGTTCTGCGCGTGAGTTTAGACCAGAGATCGTTTTTGCTCACGGGCGATCTGGAGAAAGAAGGCGAGCGACTGTTGATCGAGTCGGGAAAAGAGTTGGGCGCAGACGTGCTCAAGGTCGGACATCACGGTTCGCGACAGGCGACCTCGAAGGAGCTTCTGGATCGCGTCAAGCCGTCGCTGGCCGTCATTTCTGTGGGTGGCCAGAACGCGCACCATCTGCCGTCAAGCGAGACGATCGAGCGCCTGAGAGAAGCAGGAGTCAAGATATTGCGTACCGATAGCGACGGTGCCGTTACGATTTCAACCGACGGACTAGATCTCGAGTTTGACACGTTCCTCCCCTGAATAAATGCCATTATGGATCGAGCGGGCGGCGGATCGCGTCAAGATGAAGCGATGAATCTGGATAATACCTGAAAAGTCCTTTTCGTACCGGGAGGAAAACCTGGCATGACTCTTGCTCCGCAAATATTGTGGCACTAAGCCGGAAAGGAGCGTGACGTCATGGTCGAAACCGAGAAGATCTACTCGCTTGCAGAAAACATCCAGAAGTCCGTGCGCGAGGGGAAGCTCGAGCAATCCGTTCCGTTGCTGGAAGAGTTTTTGGACATCGAGGGTGCCGACCGGCGCTGGGGACTGAGCATGCTGCAGGACGTCATCAAGCGCATGCGTCAGAGCGGCGACTACTCAGACATTGAACAAGATCTACTCGGACAAGAGCAGGCCATCCGTAACGAATTACTTTCAATGAACCAGGATAATGAGGCCTGGATGCACCGATGGGAACGCGCCCGGCAATTGAACAACAGGGCCTGGACTGACTACGAAAAGGCAAAAACCCTTGAGCAGTACCGAGCGGCACTGAAGTGCGCCGAACATTCGCTCGATTTCTGGCCCTATTTTCTTCCGCACCTGGACACGATGGTTCGCTGCCTGCTGGCGCTTGGCCGCAAGGAAGACGCTTTCAAAAACGTCCGCTGGGTGGATCTCATGCAGCCCGATTGGCCCGATTTTTCAGATATCCGCAGCGACCAAGAGTACTTGCGCTGGCTGGATTCTCACCAGGCTGAATCCGTCGAACTTCCCGAGGGCCCAGCAACGCTCGATGAAAAGATCGTCACTATAAAGCCCGAGGCGTGTTCGAAGCCGGACGAGCCGCTAAACGAAGAAGAACGCAACCTGCTTTACGCCGTGCGAGTCGGACGCGACGAGTGGCACCGGGCGCGCAACAGCGCGCTCATATCAGCCATCCTCGACGGCGATCTGCCTTTTAGCGAACTTCTGAAAATGGGTCCACAGCAAGCCGATCTGACGCGTGGTGTGTATTCTTCCGCGAAGGGCGATCTGCGTATCGACCCGGACACGCTGGGAAAACTGAGGCATTGGTTGATATACGGTTCCACCAATCACCCATTGGTTCACTTGCCGAACCCGCCCCTTGGCATACGGGTGCGCTTGTTCGTCGGCTGGGATCTGGAAGAGATGCAACCGAAAGACGTCCAGAAATTGCTGGCCGAGATCGGAAAACGAGTGGGCATACAAAAACTCTCCGTCAAACGCTGCCGGCCCCGACCGGTTGGTAATTACGAAGTAGTCAAGGGATTGGTGCGCAAGCCGAGGTCATAGCCGATTCGGGTCGCCTCAGGGGTGCGGAAGTTTGGACAGCATCAGCGGGATCAGATCACGCACACCCGTGGCCACGAACTGCATGCTGACCGCTGCGATCAGCAGACCCATGACCTTGGCCATGATGCGAGATCCGCTCTGGCCGATGATCCGCTGTAGCCGGTCCGCCCCGCGCAGCGCGAAATAAGTGAACAACATGGTCACCAAGATGGCCAGCAGCACGGGCACGATCCGCCACAGCTCGCGCGGTTCGCCTGGCAGCAGAATGACCGTGGCGATGGCGCCCGGCCCGGCCAACTGCGGAATGCCCATGGGCGAGACGCTGATGTCGTCCTTGTCGACTGCAGCCTCATGGTCGGCGGCGGTCGACTTTGTGCTGCTCGAGCGGCCGTGGAGCATGTCCATGGCCACCCGCAATAGCAGGATACCACCGGCTACCCGGAAGGCGCCGATGGAGATGCCGAACAACTTGAAGATCAGGGTGCCGGTCAGAGAGAACAGGACCAGGGTGCACAGCGCGACCAGCGTGGACCGCAAGGCGGCACGCTTGCGAGCAGCGTGGTCCCAGCCCGGCGTCAGCGACAGGAACACGGGCGCCGCGCTGAACGGGTTGACGATGAAAAACACCGAGGTCAGACACAGAATGCTGAAACTGAGTATCTCGGCCAACACGTGAGAACCCCATGGGAATTTCTGATAAGACTTGATCTTATAGAACAATCAATTAAGATAGTCTCGTTAATATTTCTCTTCACGGTCAAACTAACGGGTCCACGTCACCTGCGGTTACGGCGATTTCGTTTTGATGGTCATCTCGGCACAGCAATATGCCGTCCGGGGCAATTCCATGGGCCGTCGCTTCGAACGCCTCTCCACCCGGGGGGTGAACCAGCACCCGCTTGCCCAGCGTCAGACAGTGCCCGGCGAACTCGGCCACCAGCAGCCGCGGACTCGTACGCCATAGCTCGCGGTAGAAGTCTAGTTGACCCAGAAGCGTGTCGAGCAGGTCGACGCGTGCAACTTTCCTGCCTGTGAGCATGCGCAGCGAGGCCGCCGGTCGACGCAGGTCGCCTGGAAACTGTTCGGAACGTGTGTTGACATTTACGCCTATACCCAGCACGGCTGCCATGGTCGGTTCGGGCACTAACTCGCCCAGTATGCCGGCGATCTTCAGATTCAGTATCAGGATGTCGTTGGGCCACTTGATACCGACTCTGTACATGCATGGCAAGTGAGCGGCAATGGCGGCGCGGGCGGCCAGTGCACCCACGATCGGAACCAGGCGCAGGTGCTCGGGTGGTGCGATGAATATCTGTGACAACGAAAGATTCACACCCGCCGGCGCGTGCCAGGATCGCCCGGCTCGTCCTCGCCCGCAGGTCTGGACGTCGGCGACGACTGTCGATCCGTCAGAAGCGCCCTGCTCGATCCAGGCACGGGCCTCGTCGTTGGTAGAGCCCGTAGTATCCAGGACACGCAGACCATCTCGAGAGACGGAGGCCAAGTCGCTCGAGCTCAAGGCTATCCGAGCTCCATCGAGATGTCGACGGCGCGCGCGCCGTGGGTCAAGGCGCCTACCGAGACGTAGTCCACACCGGCCTCGGCGGCCCGCCTGACATTATCGAGATTCAACCCGCCCGAGGCCTCGATTGCGGCACCGCCGGCCACGAGTGCGACGGCCTTCTTCATCTTGGCCGCGGTCATGTTATCCAGCATGATGATATCGGCGCCGGCCCGGAGCGCCTCGCGCACTTGCCCGAGGTTGTCACACTCGACTTCGATCTTGACGGTCGGCGGCAGCTTGGCGCGAACGGCATCGACTGCGGCTCGAATCGAACCGGCCGCGGCGATGTGGTTGTCCTTGATCATCGCCCCGTCGAATAGTCCCATGCGGTGATTGTGTCCGCCCCCGGCTCGAACCGCCGCCTTCTCGAGCGTTCGCAGACCAGGAGTGGTCTTGCGGGTGTCCAATAGCCTGCAGCCGGTATCTTGCAAGGCATCGGCGTAGCTGCGGGTCAGTGTGGCAATGCCGCTCAGGTGGCGCACGAAGTTCAAGGCAGTGCGCTCGGCCGAAAGCAGCGCACGAACCGAACCGGAAACTCGCGCCATGACGGATCCCTGGCGGATCGCCTCACCCTCGCGTGCAGCGGGTTTGAAGGAACAGCCGTCGTCCAGCCTGTCAAATACCCAACCGGCAACTTCCAGACCGGAGACCACCAGCGGTTCGCGGGCCACCAGCGATGCTTTCGATCTTGCGCTTGAACCGAAAAGAGCACCGCTAGTAACGTCGCCGCTGCCCAGATCCTCGGATAGGGCCAGGTCGATAAGCGTCGAAATATGAGGATCCGGTTTCATGTCGGGCTCACTGTTTTTCCCATTCATCGATCTGCTCTAGAGCTCGGTTCAGTTTTGCAAGCCTTTGTTTGAATTCTTCCAGTTTTGCCTTTTCCTTGGAGATTACCTCGGCCGGAGCCCGCTTCAGAAAAGACTCGTTCTGAAGCTTCTTCGTGGAGCGTTCGTGGTCGGCGCGGGTTCTTTTTATCTCCTTGCCCAGCCTGTTGCGTTCAGCTTTGAAGTCGATCAATCCCCCCAGCGGCACGCACACTTCGAGATCGGCGCTGACGTAAACAGCAGACTGAGCCGGTCTCCCGGAAGGCTCTCCTATGGTCAAGGATTCCAGTCTTCCCAGATGGACGATCGTGTCCTTGTGTGCCCGTAGTGTATCGCGCATTCGGCTGTCCTGACTCAGCAGGTGGGCGGGAAGAAGCTTGCCGGGCGGAAGCCCGCTCTCGCCGCGAATGTTCCTGATTCCGGAAACAGCGGCAAGCAACCAGCCGACTTGTTCGAGCGCCTCTGGGTCTTCCTCGATGTCACCCGGCTGCGGCCACCTGGAAGTAGCTAAAAATCCGCTGTCGCGCTCTGTGAGCGGAAGCTTCTGCCAGATCTCTTCGGTGACAAAAGGAGTGAACGGGTGCAGCAGGCGCAGCGAGACGTCGAGCACCCGAATCAGGATATTCTGGCTCACCCGGCGTGCCTCCGGACCCTCACGCCCGTTGAGCACGGGTTTGATCATTTCGAGGTACCAGTCGCACAACTCGTGCCAGAAGAAATTGTAGAGGATCGAACTGGCTTCGTTGAGCTTGTAGTCCGTTATGCAGCGCTCGACTTCTTCGATGGTTGCCCGTACGCGCGCAAGGATCCAGCGATCGTAGAGGGATCTGTCAGCGGAGTTGTCTGGCAGAGAGGGATCATAGTCGTCAAGGTTCATCAACACGAATCGGGAGGCGTTCCAGATCTTGTTTATGAAATGCCGGTAGCCCTCGACCCTTTCTACGCTCAGCTTGATATCACGGCCCTGAGCCGTCAGCGAGGCCAGCGTGAAGCGCAGGGCGTCGGCGCCCGACTTTTCAGTGACGTCGAGCGGGTCGATCACGTTGCCCTTGGTCTTGGACATCTTCTGACCCTGGGCATCGCGGACCATGGCGTGCAAGTAGACAGTCTGGAAAGGTACATCCCCCATGAACTTGAGGCCCATCATCAACATCCGGGCCACCCAGAAGAAGATGATGTCGAAACCGGTCTCCATCAACGAGGTGGGATAGAAGGTTTTCAGAAGCTCGGTCTGATCGGGCCAGCCAAGGGTGGAAAAGGGCCACAAGGCCGACGAGAACCATGTATCGAGCACGTCAGGATCGCGAGTCAGCTTTGTTCCAGCGCAATGCGGACATGTACTTGGATCGTCGCGGCTGACTATCACCTCGCCGCACTCGCAAAACCAGGCCGGAATCTGGTGGCCCCACCACAGTTGCCGGGAGATACACCAGTCTCGGATATTATTCATCCATTCGAAATAGGTCTTTTCCCATTGCCGTGGAACGAAGACGGTGCGACCCTGTTCGACCGCTCGAATAGCCTCTTTGGCCAATGGTTTGACGTTGACGAACCACTGCTTGCTCAACAGCGGTTCGACTATCTCACTACAACGCTGACAGCGGCTAAGTTCGACCTCGTAATCTTCGGTTTTAGATAGTAAATCCTGTTTTTCGAGGGCCACCAAAACCTTCTCGCGGGCCTTGAAACGATCGAGACCTGCAAAATCGTCACCCGCCTCAGCGGTCATCTTACCGTCGACATCGATCACGCTGATCGACTCCAGATCGTGACGTCTGCCCGTCTCGAAGTCATTGAAATCGTGGGCCGGAGTGACCTTGACGCAACCAGTGCCGAATTCGGGATCGACCAGCTCTGCATCGGCGATGACCGGGATAGTACGCCCGCTGAGCGGCAGCTCAATCTTCCGACCGATCAAGTCCTTGTAGCGAGGATCTTCGGGATGCACCGCCACGGCTGTATCGCCCAGCATGGTCTCGGGGCGAGTCGTGGCAACGGCCAGGCTTTGTTTTCCGGACACCAGCGGGTATTTGATTGTCCACAACTTGCCCGCGATCGGATCGAGGGTAACTTCGAGATCGGAAAGTGCCGTGTGGCAGCGGGGGCACCAGTTGATCAGGCGCTGGTCCCGGTAGATCAGGCCGTCTTCGTAGAGTCGCACGAAGACCTCGCGCACGGCCCGACTGAGACCTTCGTCCATGGTGAAACGTTCGTGGCGCCAGTCAACCGAAGCACCCATGGCCTTTGTTTGTTCGCTGATGCGGTTGCCGTGACGCTGCTTCCACTCCCAGACCTTCTCAATGAATGCCTCTCGGCCGATCTCATGCCGATTCAGACCTTCATTCATAAGCGCGCGCTCCACAACCATTTGAGTCGCAATGCCGGCGTGGTCTGTGCCTGGAAGCCACAGACAGTTGAAGCCCGACATGCGCTTGTGGCGTACAACCACGTCCTGGATGGTTAAAGTCAGGGCATGTCCCATGTGGAGGGTGCCGGTGATATTGGGCGGTGGAATCACAATAGAGAAAGCCGGCCGCGAGTCGCCGTTCTGGACATCGAAACATCCCTTGGCGATCCATTCACTGGCCCAATGTGCTTCGACTTTCGCCGGATGGTAGTGTGTCGGTATGTTATCGCTCATGCCTGATTCGTTTCTCTCGGATGGAAAAAAAGTGAGGATGGGTTAAATCTGATCCCCGGGTGCGGGTAGTGATACGAGCAGTTCTCCCGTCGATCAATCCGCAAGTTTGTCCTTGACCAGCTTCTCGATTTCTTCCTTGAGTATCGTCTCTGCAAGCTTGGGTACGACTTCCCAAACGACCTTCTCGATGATTTCCTTGGCCATGGCCTCGATTTCATCGCGCGGGATTGACGGTGCGGCCAAATCCTCGAGCTCGGCAGCCGGATGTGAAACTTCCTCGGCAGGCTGTGCCTTGGGAATAAACTCGTGCACCGGCGCCAACTCAACGGTGTCCTCCGTAGATCCCTCGTCGACAAGTCCCTCTTCGTCGATCTCGACCGAGGGCAGCTCTTCTTCGTCGATCGGTTCGGCGGTGGGCGTCTGCTGGGCCAGCTCGGCCAGTGTTTCCGCCTTTGTTTCTGCAACGGGCTCGGGCTCCGCGGGCTGCAACGGTGCCGGCTCGGGCACGGGCGGCACGAATGATGGGGTTGTGAACGAAGGCGCTGGCTTCGGGGCCGGCGGCTCCGGTGTGAAGATCGGCGCTGCGGGTTTGGGAGCCGGTGGTTCGGGCTCGATCTTGGGCGCCTGGATCTCGGGCCGTGTTGGAACTTCGGCGAAATCCGGCGTCGACTCAAACTGTGGCGGCTCGAGCGGTGTTGGAGGCGCCGGAGGCTTTTCGAAAGGCTTGGGCGGCTCACTTGTAAAAGGCGACTCGAGCGGTTTTGGCTCGAAGATATCCGGTTCGAGCGGTTTTGGTTCGAGTGGTTTGGGCTCAAGAGGCCTTGGCGTAAGTGGTTTGGGCTCAAGAGGCCTGGGTTCGAGCGGTTTTGGTTCGAGCGGTTTTGGCTCGAGCGGTTTTGGTTCGAGCGGTTTTGGTTCGAGCGGCTTTGGTTCCAGCGGTTTGGGCTCGAGCGGCTTTGGTTCCAGCGGTTTGGGCTCGAGCGGCTTAGGCTCGAGCGGCTTAGGCTCCAGCGGTTTCGGCTCCAGCGGCTTTGGCTCGAGAGGTCTGGGCCCGGGCGGCGGCGGTTCGGGAGAGAAAGTCTGCGCAGCGGGTGTCACGGGCGGAGGCGGCGGCGTGACCGCCGGTGTTGCCACTGGAGTGGCCACGGGCGTGGGCGCCGGCGCTGTCGCAACGGCTCCCACCGGCTGCAACGGTGAGGGCATTGCCGGTGAAGGAGCCGCACCGACGAGTTCATTGACCTTGTCGATCAGGGCCTGGCTCTCGAACGGCTTGGTAATGTGTCCGTTGGCGCCCACTTCGCGCGCCCGATTCTCGTCGAATGCCTCGAAAGTTCCCGCCAGCAGCAGAACTGGAATGTCTTTCAGGCTCGGATCCTGTTTGACCGCCTGGCAAACTTCGTAGCCGTTCTTCTTGGGCATTATTACGTCAGCCAGGATAACGTCCGGTTTGAGCTCCTTGGCCTTGATCACGGCATCATCGCCGTTGTCGACGGTCGTTATCTCGTAGTCCTCGTTCGCAAAAGTGATTCCGACCACCCGTTGAATGGTTATGCTGTCGTCGGCGAGTAGCAAGGTCTTGGGCATCGATGCCTCCTTCCCCTGGACCGACTCCCGGCCCACAAGCGGGGAACGCTGAGGGAAAAACATGAAAAAACGTTGTGGACGTACCACAAAGCAATTCTGCTGTCAAGATGAATGGTTACCGAGAATATGGACTATTGACAGATTTTCGAACCTGCTGCTACGGTGTTATGCGAAAGAAGTTATGATGAAAAAATTTCTCAAGATTGTCATAGTCATCGGAGTACTTGCGGGCGCATTCTTCACACTCCACACAAGGATTATGTGGCTGGACTACTTCGACGGAACCATCGTCGACAGGCAGGAGAAATCGGTGGCTACCGTTACAAGGAGGGGGCACGCCCAGAATATCAGCGAGTTTTTCCTGACAATAGAGACCGACTCCGGCCGCACGGTCGTGGTAGAGGTAGATCAATTGTTGTATTTCAGGTCGCGAACCAAGATGCGCGTTAGCAAGAGGCCTTTCAGTTCTCAAGTCGACCTTAATCAATAGCTGCACATGAAATCTCGGTGAATAACAATCTGAATGCAACCCTTGACGTGGTGCGTCAAGGTGTGTATTTTCCCAGCGTGGTTGTAATACATGAGGCACGCTGAGGAGCGCCATGGCAATATTGAGACAGATTGGTAGATTTCCTTCGTTTTTTCGAGGTTCGTTCTATCAGACCCTGGCGACGCTCGACCGGCCCGTGCAATTTGTGCCTTTGCCTCCCAGGCCCGTAGTGCTCGTACCCGGGGCATTTTGCACATCGAGTGTGATGAACCGCCTGGGACTGAAACTGCAGGAATTGGGGCTAAGCGTTTGCGTGCCTCCATCCTTTGCCTTCTACTATTCGGCCTTGGCCAATTTATGCCGTTTGCCGAAGGCGGCTTTGGATTTCACCGCCTGGCTTGACGAGATCGGTACGCGCTACGGTTTTTCCGAGGTTGATGTGGCCGGACATTCCAACGGTTCATTGATTGCCTTGCTGGCCATGGAGATGATCGATGGCGGCGAGGTCGAGTGCTCTGTCAGAATGAGAAAGGTGTTCACGATGGCGGCACCGTTCGGGGGCCTGCCCAACGCCCGGGCACTTTCAGCAATGATCCCCTGTTGTCGAGACCTGATTACCGGCAGCGATACGCTCAGGAAGATCGAGAGCCAGCGGGGCGCTGTGGCGCATAGCCTGGTGGCGGAAGGTGATTTTCTCGTGCCTCCGGCCAACCAGTCTCTTTCGTCGGACACCAGGACGGTAATGAAAGATTTTCAACACATGGATTTCGTCGTCGGCGACAACGACAAGATCGAGCGCACGGCGCGGGAGATAGTGAAATGGTTGGGCAACGGCTGTTGAGTCTCGACAGCTTGCGGACGGTGACCTCCGCAATGCTGGCGTCTTGCGATCCGGATCAGGTGGAAGGCATCGACGCCGAGTTTATCAACCTGCTTGCACCGGCCATCGATTCCCTGAGCCGCCTCTATTTCCGCATGGAAATCGAAGGAATGGACGGCGTGCCGCGCGGGCCGGCTCTGATTGTGGGCAACCACAATGCCGGAATCACATTCCTCGAGCCTATTGGCCTGGGGGCGCGCTGGTACCTGGAACGGGGTATGAACGACACTCTGCATTTCCTGGTTCACGACGCCATGGTCGCCTTGCCCTTGCTGCGCACATTCCTAATACGAACGGGGTGTGTGCGCGCCTCGCACGAAACCGCCAACAAATTGCTCAGGAGGGGCAAGAAGGTGGTCGTGTTTCCCGGCGGAAATCTCGAGGCATTCCGCCCCTACCGCAATCGCTACAAGATTACCTTCGGAGGCAAGAAGGGCTTCGTGAGACTGGCGCTGCGCGAGCATGTGCCGATCGTGCCCGTAGTGTTGGTGGGTGGGCACGAGACCTTCTTTGTTCTCAGAGACGGGCAACGACTGGCCCGGATATTACACTTGAAAAAACTTCTTCGCTCTGAGACATGCGCCCTGTTCCTGGGCCTTCCCTGGGGTGTGGGCTTCGGGCCTATTTTTCACCTGCCCTTGCCTGCCAGGAGCCAGGTGCGTTTTCTGGAGCCCGTGTCGATTGATAAATACGAACCGGGCGATGTCGATAACCCCTGGGCGGTGGACGAGATCTACCGCCTGGTCACCGAACGCATGCAAAAAGCAGTGGACGAGTTGGCCGCCAGGCGGCGTTTCCCGGTTATTGGTTGAGCCTCTCTATACTCAGACTCAGGCGGGCGGATTTTCAGGGGGAATGCCGCCCTCTTCGTGAACCTTGATCAGGTAGCCCAGGAGCAAAAGCGACGATGCATTCTCCATGATCTTGGAGGGGTCTGCCTGAATCACCTTGCGGGCATATTCGAACAGGGTCGCGGCCAGTTTCTCGCCGACTGCGTTTTCAATGATCTGGCGCAGGCGTTCCGGCTTCATCCGGCCCAGTTCCTCGAGAAAGCCGAGTGCAAGTTCGTTTTTCGAGCTGATTTCCATGTTTTTCAAGCTAGCAGCATCTGTGAGACTGGTCAAGATTGACATGGGTGCAGGTTTTGGACGATGCTCAACTTATGATCAAGCCATCTTTTCCAGGAAGCGGCCGGACGCTGCTGATAGCCCTGATACTGCTGGTGGTGATTTCCTTCCCGGCGCGATCGGTTCCGGGGGCGGTGTTTCCGAACAAGCCCCGTTCACGAGTGGCGATCGTTGACGAAGCGGATATGATCGCGGGAGATGACTATTCGAAGATTCACGACATAATCGAGAAGACGCTCAACGAGACGGCCATTCCTATTGTGGTCGTGACCATCGAGCGCATGAGTCGCTACGGGGCGGCCGGCATGTCGATCGAGCAGTACGCCCGGGCCCTTTTCGACAATTGGGGCATCGGGCACCCGACGGTAAGTGTCGCAGGCAAGCGGGTTGCCCGGAACCTGGGAGTGCTGCTGCTGGTTTCGAAGGGCGATCGCAAGGCCCGAATCGAGTTGGGTGCCGACTGGGCCCGCGATAAGGATGATGCATGCAACACGATAATGCAGGATTACATCGTTGCCTCATTCAAGCGCGGCGAGTTCTCCACGGGCATTCGCGCCGGGGTCGAGGCCCTGAGTGCCATGGTGAGCGAGAAGAAGCTTCCGAGTGTCCCTCGGCCGGCCTGGCATTACCTGTTGATGATCGGATTTGTCGGCCTGGGCATTTTCACAATTATCTCTTTAATACGGCGCGGATCCAGCGGTTGGGCCTGGCTTTTCTGGGGAGTGGTTTTCAGCATCGTCGGGTTCGTCCTCTATCAAATGCTTTCTTCCCGGCGCGGCGGCTTCGGCGGAGGGTCGTTCGGCGGTGGATTCTCCGGCGGTGGCGGTGCCACCGGAAGCTGGTAAGGAGTTCAGCATGCGACGGGCTAGCAAGTTTTTCAGCGAGGCTGAACGGACGCGCATCGAGCAGGCGGTGGCCGAGGCGGAGAGCGGCACGTCGGGAGAGATAGTAGCAGTCGTGGCGACGGCCTCCGGCGACTACGATCGCGCCGAGGATATCTTCGGTTTGTGGCTGGCGGTTGCCTCGCTGGTTGTCTGCTGGTGGCTCCTGCAGCGGTCCGGTGGGCCGGGTGAGTGGTCGGACGGGGCGGCTCGTGTTTCCTGTATCGAGATGCTGGTCGGCATAGTGCTGGCGATTGCTTTCTTCATACTGGGCGCCGGGCTGGCCAGCAGGATTGGGCTCCTGCGCAGGTTGTTCATCCCGCGCGGCCAGATGGTTCGCGAGGTCGAACGCGCGGCCGGGCGTGCTTTTTACGAACACGGTCTCAGAGATACCAAGCACAGAACGGGCATCATGATTTACTTGTCACTTTACGAGCGCATGGTACGTGTCACCGGCGACCAGGCGATCTCCAAAAAACTTTCCGATGAAACATGGCAATCCGTGCGCGATCTTATCATTGACGGGATCAAGAGAGGCAAGGCGCCGGACGGAGTGCTGTCCGGCATCAAGCGCTGCGGCGAGATTTTAGCCGAGCACTTCCCGATCGAACCAGGTGATGTTAACGAGTTGAGCAACGAACTGCGCCTGATCGACTGAGGCCATAAGCGAAAAACCCCGAGCCCGCATGAACAAGATCGATTCCCAGATAGCCAGGCTGCTGCGCGCCCAGGGGTTGATGGATCAATTTCAGCACCAGAGCGTGCTCGATCATCTGGGCCAGAGGGGCGGCAGGTTTCACCTGGCCGTTTTAGAGCTTGGTTACGTAACCGAGGCCAGAATGGCCGCCATTGTCTCGCGGGTAACCGGCTTTCCCAAAGTGTCTTTGACGAAAATGAAGCCCGATCTCGAGGCCCTTCAGCGCCTGTCGGGGAAGTTCTGTGTTGATCACTGCGTCTATCCCTGTGCCATCAGGGATTCCGGCAAGACGCTCTGGTTGGCGATGGCCGATCCAACCGACGTCGCGATTTGCAATGCGGCCCGGGCCGAGAGCGGTCTTGAGATTCGCCCGCTTGTCGGTAGTCCCAGCGAAATAAGAAGGCATGTGCGGGCGCGTTACACCGACCAGGCGCAGGAGGAGAACCCTTTCGTGGTCGGGGCCATCGACCTGTCCTTGTCGGAGGAAGAGGAGGCCGAACAAGAGTTCAAGATTACCGACCTGGCAGGAAAGACCACGGTCAAGCACACCAAGGAAATCCAGGCGCAGTCGGCTCCCTTGCCGCGTGCACCGACGCAGGCCGCGAACCGTTCTTCTCGCTCCAGCGAGCGGCTTCAGCGTCTGGATAAATTGATCGAGTACCAGCTGAAGGCAGAGCGGATCATCCGCTCTGTTGTGCGTTTGATGGTCGAAAAAGGGCTTTTTAGTGCCGAGGAGTTTCGCAAGCGACTGAAGTAAACGCAGGCAAGTCAGCCTATTCAATCGATCAACTTATGCAGGGCCTGGTTGAGGCGCGCGATCTGCGCTGGGCATGAGTCGGCGAAGTTCATCAGCAGGCTGGTCGCCTCGATGACGATCGCTGGGGAGGTCTCCTGCGCGGACCTCTTCTTTGAGCAAGTCTCGAGGAATGAGCGCCGGTTGTCGGCCACGTAGCGCAGCAATTGAGCCAGGGTTTCTTCGCAATCACCAGCGCGCTCGCGGATGATCTTACCCATCTGTTTCTGGTGAAGAACGACAAATTCCATGAAATCGGTGCCATTGCAGTTGCCGGCAACGCTACCGTGGGCGGCGTCAGCGGGGCTGCCGCTCAAGCGACTACGGTCGCAGGCCGGCGTCGCCAGCAGCGCCGCGGCCAGCCAGGCCACGATCAACAGGTGTGGCTTCACTTGGATGCCTTTCCCCTGATCTTCGCCAACGCTCTCTCGGCGGCTGCCTGCACGGTTGCCTCGGGGTCGAGTGACAGGTGCTCGAGTTCTCCGATGGCAGAACTGGCAGCCTGGCCTATCGAACCCAGGGCGTGTGCGGCCAACTCACGAAAACGTGGAGCCGGTTCGGACAGCATCTGGGTCAGCAGCGGTACGGCAGCTGCCGCCCGCGGTCCCATCCTGGCAAGCGCCAGCAAAGCCGCCTGCTTTATCCTGACCGACTTGCTTTCCATAGCTTGCATCAGACGCGGCACGGCAGCCGCCGCGGGCTGTCCTATGTGTCCTATGGCCCTGGCCGCGGCCGCCTTCGTGCGCTCGTCGCCGGAACCGAGATATTCTATCAGCTTCACGATGACATCCTTGTCGGCGCAATTCATCAGGCCGAGCGCCTCGGCCGCTTCGTCCGGGGAGTTTTTCAACAATTCAACCACGGTCTCCATGTTGTCCTGGCAATCTTTGCCAAGCAGTCCCAGGCCGGCAAGTGCCCAGATACGAACCGGAGCTGATTTGTCGGAGCTTGCACGATCGAGGCAATCGATCGCGGCCGGATGGCCGATGTATACCAGAGTCTTAACAGCGGCAGCACGGATCTCGGCCTCGACGTTGCGGGCCAGTTCGAATATTTTCGGCAATGCCGGCTCGGCTTTTTTCCCGAACTTGGCCAGCGTGCGGATGGCTTTATCGCGCACCTTGGGGCTGGGGTCGGCCAGGTAGTCTGCGATCTTGGGAGAAGATGCCGGTCCTCCCATGGCCAATGTGCCGATCGAGGCGGCCCCGATTCGATCGGCGTGGGCATCGATCCCGGCCGAGCCGATCTTCTGGTCCCAAGCGGATACCGGCTTAGCCTGCTCTTTGGGCTGCTTTGGCTTGGCTTCATCCTTCTTATCGCCGAAGAGAGAACAGCCGCCTGTCAGAATAACGACAGAAACTAGCAGGCCCATGTTTGGCATGATTCTCATGGCGGATCTCCTTTTCAGAAAACGACCTCGGTCTCGATCGAGAAAGTGTCGACGCTGCCGGAGAAAATCGAGTTTTGAGGCGGTGTCAGAATGGAATTGTCTATGGTGTCCTTCAGGTACCAGTAACGGTAATAAGTCAGCGACAACCTCCACCTGTCCAGCAAGGTGTAACGGGCTCCTAAAGCGAAGCCTGTCAGGTTGACAGTCGGGCTATCGAGACTCTTTGTCTGGTTGGGAGCCGGAGAATGATCATAGCTCCAACCGCCCATTAGTTCGAGTGGAAAGCTAAAAGGTCGGCCCAGAACACCGGCGGAGATTGTCCATGAGTCTTCATAGTTTTTCGGGGTCACCAGCGGGTTGGGCAACAGACCGCCCGGGATATTGTGGTAGACGTCTTGTGACTCGAATACGCTGTAGAGCCAGTAGCGGAAATCGACTGCCAGCTCGAGCTGCGGGATGACTTCCCAGTTGACGCCTGCACTGATTCCGGCGGGAACCTTCATCGTCTGTTTCATGTCATAGGCGCCGATGAATCCTTCCGCCACGCCGTCGAGGCTCGGATCCCTTTTTCCGCCTTCGGCGAAGTCGATTGTCAGGCGACCCTTGAGCGTGACATCTGCCCCGCCGATGAACGACAAGCCGACAGTCAGTTGGGGCAAGATGTCAACGCAGATGCCGAAGTTGTAAAACGGCCGATAGTCCTCTCCGACCTGATTTAGTTCGAGGTCGGTGTTCAACTCGAAGAGGTTGAAGTTGTACCACTTGCTGCCTTCCATGCGTATATACAGAAGTCCCAGGCTGGCTCCCAGCGATATGAAATCGAGCGGCCCGGGCAGGCGATAAGCGCCGCTCAGCGCACCCACGGCTGCCACGAAGTAACCCTCGACAACCATGTAACGCGTCGGGGCGTCCTTGGGCATGAAGGCGCCGATGAAGTCGGGTACGTAGAAAGACAGAGCCCAGACCGGGCCGTCCTGCCAGCCGAAGTCGGAAGAGGCCACGAACATCGGCATGGCGCCGAAATACTTGGTGGGTTTGTAGGTTCCCTCGAAGTAGCCGTCGGCATCCACCGCTGTGTCGATGAAATCCTCGCTGCCATATGTTCCCTCGCCTCCGGGCCAGGCCTTGAGGCGCACACTCGCATGGACGAACGAGAATCCCGAGGACAGGTGCAGACGAGTGCCGTGCTGATCTGCAAGCCCGGCCGGGTTGTGGTAGACAGCGGAAAGATCGTCCGGCTTGGCTATACCGGTCATCATGCCGGTCTTCTTGACCCCCATCTCGATAATGGTAAAGCCGCCGGCAAGCGCATGCTCGCCGTGGAGCAAGCCGATGACCAGAATGGCCCAAACGCCCGACCTTGAAATGGTTCTCGTCATGCCCGTTTCCCTCAGTTGGTAATACTGTAAGTGAAGCTGGCCTTGGGATAGCGTCTGACACGCTCGGCAATATCCGCCGAGTGGATCAGCTCCAGGCCCGTTTTCTTCACACCCGAATCGACTAGTTCTTTGGCACCGCTGACGTCGCCTTTTGCCTTTATTGTGCCTACCCGCTGCATCAGCTTTTCGATCACGGCGGGGATCTTCTGGTAGTCGATCACGAAGCACCCCCGGTCGCGCCCGTTGGCCGCCGTCGAGTCGGCCCGCCAGACGAGGGCCCCGGCACGCATTAGCTCCGCCAGCTGGACGGCGGCCAGTTGGCTGTAAGGCTTGGGCCGGCCGGCCTCGTCGGTCATTCCTCGTGCGACGTGTCCGAAGGCCCAGCGGATTGAGTGGTTATAGACCTTACCGGCATCCGCGTCGCTGAGTATCCCCTTTTTCACCAGCAACCCGGTGAAGAAGAGCGCGCCGGTTTGGGCCTTGAGTTCCTCTAAAATGCTGGCCATCGGTCCGCCAAAGATGTCGCCCGGACGTTTGCCGTTTATCTTGTAGTCCGAGTGCGGGCCGAGATTATGGGTCGCCTCGTGTAAAATGGTATCCAGCAGGCCAAGCCGCTTGTCGTCGCTGTATGCCCGCATGGATTCGGACGATAGCAAGGAGTCGCCGCGGGCGCGATCGATTGTCCGTGAATCGGGATCCGAGTAAAGGTTTGACATAACTACCGTGCGGCCTCGTCCCTCGATCGCCACCTTGCCCCAGTTGGGCAGGCTCTGGCCGACTACCGCACCGAGCGGCTCGCGGGCGTCGCCGGCGTTGAGAATGATCTCGATGAAATCCGGCAGGTGGAAGGATACCTGGCGTGGGCAGTAGGACGGCCCGATCAGATCGGCCAGCGTTTTCTCCATGTCGCTTCTCAAAGGCGCCAGTCGTTCTTGCCAGTAGATCGAATCGGGATCAATCTTGGCGAAGGAAACCTGGAACATGGCCTTGCGGTTGCATGGATCTTCGTATACCTCATCCGGGCCGATTCGCAGATACCAGCGCGAATTAGTGGAGTTCATGGCCGCCCAGGCCTCGTCGGCGGGCTGCCAGTTGTTGTTCTCGAAGCTCGCGGCCGCGGCCAGTAAATAATTTATAAAGGCCTGCTCCTCTCCGGCGGGAAAGGCGGCCGCCGCCGCACGCAGCTCCGCGGCGATCTCGTGCATACGGGCGGGCCATTCTTTGCTGTAGGGCACGGACATTAGTCCTGTCTTGCTTCGCCTGACTACCGTGAATGGATCGAGCAGAACAGCGGCATTGGATGCATTGGCGAGCTTGCTGCACAACTCGGGATCGGCGGCCAGATCCGGCGGGTACAGACCGGAAAACTGTTTTGCGAAGTCGGGGCAGGCGTTGCAAAAGGGGTCCTTCTGAGTGGCGGGAGCCTGACACCAGGGCCTCTGGTTGCGGCGGAAGAGCGCACGCGAAGCCATGTCGCCGGGCGGCATGCAGTTGCGCAATCCGAACGATCCGAGTTGAAGCGCGAAAAGCTCCTCGATGATCCGCGCGGCTCGTGTCACGTGGAGCACTAATTCGCGATCGGCAGGCGAGCCATTCGAGAAATCGGTGTGCACCAGCGCCACCCGGCCCTGGTCGAGTTCACGCCTGAGCGCCTCTCTGCGGCGACCTTC
>Ga0315535_1000264_pt1 | contig 36635 bp, 34 predicted proteins | sample SalMarSW160220MG_2_FD_203092 | JGI IMG/M metagenome (GOLD analysis project Ga0315535, IMG submission 203092) | Salt marsh sediment microbial communities from the Plum Island Ecosystem LTER, Massachusetts, United States - Salt Marsh Sediment SW1602-20 ... | reverse complement strand
CCTATCCTGGGGCCGCCACCGCGTGCTGTCGAGATCTCTTCTGGAAAGGTACCGGAGGAACGAACAGCCAAGGGTTCTGCCTTTCGTGCCAGCTCCAGAATAGCATCCATTTTGAGGTGTTGCTGTACAGCATCCTTTGCCCAACGAATGGCCTTTTCAGCTTGGTCTCTTTCCTGGTAGGGAACGAGTCCCATATGACGTTCCGGAAAGATGTTGCCGGCCAGTTTCGGGATCACGCCCAGCTCGGGAATTTGACAGTACTGCTCGATGGCACCCTTGATAAGAGCGATCTGCCGGGGACCGGCGGCCCGATTGAGTATTACTCCGGCGATAGTGAGGCCAGAATCAAATACCTGGCATCCCTTGACAACGGCGGCAACGGTCCTGGTTGCCATGGAGACGTCCACGATCAACACGACAGGGGCTTTGAGGAGCTTGGCCAGTTCCGCCGTGCTGCAGCGTCCATTGATGTCAAGACCGTCATAAAGCCCGCGGTTCCCTTCTATGATGCAAATATCTGCTCCCCCGGACCGGGAAGCGAATGATGAGAGGATTTGCTCATCAGTCATAAGGAAAGAATCAAGGTTATAGCACTGCCTTCCGGCGGCAAAAGTATGCCAGCCTGCGTCAATAAAGTCAGGCCCTTTTTTGAACGGAGCCACTTTATAACCCCTCTCACGCAATGCGGCGATAAGCCCGAGAGTGAGAATCGTTTTCCCGGAGCCTCCCCTCAATCCCGCGAGAACCACCCTTGGTTTGTTGAGTGTTTTCATCTCCTCATTACCACTTTCTACAGGGGCGAAACAGTTGCCATCCATAAATTGTATGGAATGCTAATCAGCTTGTGAAAAATTTCATTTTTTTTATTGACAATGTCAAGATTTTTTTATTATAAATTAAATGTTAATGAAGGTTAACTACTTGAAAATTGAACTAATAACAATATTCACAAATAGTTAGTGCCTCTCCTCTAGTGTATTTGTGGCAAGAGGAGGTTTCCAATCGAAAAAAGGACCATTTCGGGACGGAGGCAAATGGATGATCCTGTTCTCTCATCGACAAAGGCGCAAACGCCCCGGGACCGAAGGAGACAGGCCGAAAAGATTGAGACGGAATATGAAATTTTTTGGGGAGGAGGTGAGCGAAGGAAGTTCTTTTTTGTTTACTCCGAAGGGAAATACTCTTTAATTAGCAAAAGGAGGCAATGATAATGGCTTTTGAACCAAGAGAACCACAAAAAGAGCTGAAGTATGATGAGCTTCGGATCTATAGAGATGATGAACTCAATAATTACACGGAAGAAGAGCTTAAGAATCTGAAAATCAAACATGATATCCCTGATGTGGATGAGTTGGAAAATGGGCCTTGGCCGAGCTTTGTGGCAGATGCCAAGCAGGAGGCCCTTCACCGAAAGAAGCTGGCAGATGACCGGATGCTGATAGACAGGGACGTGGTGGAAGACCTGCTTGGCCAACTCCAGGTTTCCTTTGATGATGGTGAAACCCATTGGAAGCACGGCGGTATCGTGGGTGTCTTCGGATATGGCGGTGGCGTGATCGGACGTTACTCCGATATGCAGGAAAAATTTCCTTCAGTGGCCCATTTTCATACCTTGCGTGTGAATCAGCCTGCCAGCAAGTTTTATAATTCAGATTATCTGCGGTCTCTTTGCGACCTGTGGGAATATCGAGGAAGCGGCTTGCTGAACTTGCACGGCTCCACCGGTGACATCGTTTTTATCGGGACCACAACAGAACAGCTGGAACCTATCTTCTATGAATTAGGTCATGTGATGCAGCAGGATCTCGGGGGATCAGGCTCGAACCTGCGGACACCTTCCTGCTGCCTCGGGAAAGCACGGTGCGAGTGGTCTTGTTTTGACACTCAGCAGATGTGCTATGAGCTGACCCATTATTACCAGGACGAACTCCATCGTCCGGCATTTCCGTACAAGTTCAAGTTTAAATTTGACGGATGCCCCAATTGCTGTGTCGCATCCATTGCCCGGTCAGACATGTCATTCATCGGAACCTGGCGCGACAATATCAGGATCGATCAGGAAGCCGTACAAGCCTACATCGGCGGCGAAATCGCCCCCAACGGCGGCGCCCATGCCGGCAAAGACTGGGGAAAATTTGATATCGAGAAAGAGGTCATCGATCTCTGCCCGACCGAATGTATGTGGATGGAAGACGGGAAGCTCATGATCGATGACAAAGAATGCACAAGGTGCATGCATTGCATCAATGTCATGCCCCAGGCCTTGAGGCCCGGGACTGATACCGGTTGCTCAATCCTTTTTGGTGCGAAGGCTCCTATTCTCGAAGGTGCACAGATGGCAACATTGACGGTTCCTTTTATGAAGGTTGAGGAACCATATGACAATGTGAAGGAATTGGTGGAAAAGGTCTGGGATTTCTGGATGGAAGAAGGCAAGAACCGTGAACGCCTGGGTGAACTCATCCAGCGATTCGGTATTCCGAAATTTCTCGAAATGCTTGATCTGCCACCTATGCCGCAAATGGTGAAAGAACCAAGGAGCAATCCTTACATCTTCTGGAAAGAGGAAGATGTCCCAGGCGGATTCAAGCGAGACATCAATGCATATCGAGCAAAGCACAAAAGATAGGAGGGAGCAACAATGGCATTATCTACTGAAAGGTTGGGACTTTTTAATCCGGAAAAACCAATGGAGAACAGGCTGACGGACCTGGGCCCGAGGCATTTCTGGCAGTATCTTCCACCAATTATCCAAAATAATTACGGAAAATGGAAATATCATGAGATCCTGGAGCCGGGAGTTTTGGTCCACGTGTCGGAGACCGGTGATAAGGTCTTCACGGTCCGCTGTGGCGGGTGTCGTTTCATGAGCGTGGAGCATGTCCGGGAGATTTGTGAGATTGCTGATAAATATTGTGAAGGGTATGTGCGTTTTACCACCAGGAACAATATTGAATTCATGACGGACAGTGCCGACAAGATGGAGGCCCTGAAAAAGGACCTTCAGGGAAGAAAGTTTGTGTCCGGCAGCTATAAATTCCCCATTGGCGGGACCGGGGCAGGCCTGACAAATATTGTCCATACACAGGGCTTTCTGCATTGCCATACCCCGGCCACAGACGCGTCTTCCATGGTCAAGGCCGTTATGGATGACCTCTTTGAATATTTCCAGGGTATGACGCTTCCCGCGCAGGTACGGGTATCCATGGCATGCTGTCTCAACATGTGCGGTGCGGTGCATTGTTCGGATATCGCGCTTCTGGGATACCACCGGAAGCCACCGGTCATTGACCATGAGGTGATTGATAAACTCTGTGAGATCCCGCTGGTTATTGCCGCATGTCCGACCGGGGCTATTTCACCTGCCAAAACGGAAGACGGCGGAAAGACGGTGAAGATCAAGGAAGAGCGTTGTATGTTCTGCGGAAACTGCTACACCATGTGCATGGCGGTGCCCTTGGCGGACCAAGAAGGTGATGGTGTGACCATTCTGGCCGGAGGAAAAATCTCCAACAGGATCAGCCCTCCGAAATTTTCCAAGGTGGTTGTTCCCTATGTCCCCAATAATTTTCCGAGATTTGAGGAAGTTTGCGCAAATGTAAAGAAAATCATTGAGGCATATGCTGCTGACGGCAAGAAATACGAGCGGATCGGTGATTGGGCCGAGAGGATCGGATGGGAAAAATTCTTTGAGAAATGTGATCTGCCGTTCAGTGAACATCTCATTGATGATTACCGACTGCAATATGATACCTACCGGACCACCAGCCAGTTTAAGTACACCGAGGCGGCCTGGGAGGTCTCCAGGGCAGCGGGTGGCATTGAGTAATCATACATCCAAACGTCTAATCTAAAGGAGTTAACGGATGGAAGACATAAAAAAGGCCATTTTGGATTTTGCTGAGAACAGCAAGAAGACCAAGTTTTACTTCAAAGATTTGGAGAAAGCGGTGCAAAAGGTCATGCCGGATGCAAAAGCCAGGGCGATCAAGAAGGCTGCCACTGCTCTGATCAATGAAGAAAAACTGATCTACTTCTCCACCGGCAGCAGCACTATGTATGGCCTGAAGGGAAGAGGTGTTACTGAGGATCACTAACATCTGTTTTTATGGATGTTGCTGGGTCCTGAAACACATTCCGTGAGACAAGAGGCCGCCGTCCTGCATGGATTGCGGCCTCTTTTTATGGGAGCGGTTCACTGGTTCAGTGGGACCTTTAATCCTTTTGTATGCAGGGGATTGATATGAAGAAACCACAAGGGGCAGAAGAGTTTATTGCTGAACAGAAGGAAATACTGAAAGAGAATTCCGAGTGTGCCAGTTCGAGCTACAACCTTGGTGTCGACCTGATGAACCAGGGAAAACTGGATGAAGCAATAGAGGCGTTCAACGATGCCATCAGTAACAGTGGCCGGATGTTTGAGGGATATGTAAATCTCGGGTATATCTATTTCAAGAAAGGAGATCTCGATCAGGTCATCGAGGTCAACAAGAAGGCCATCGAGATAGAACCCCGATATGCCCGTGGGTATGCCAATCTGGGGTTTGCCTACCTGCAGCTTTCAAGAACCGAAGAGGCGATCGAGGCGCTTGAAAAGGCCATTGAATTGAACCCTGACATCGTACAGGCGTGGAGCAACCTGACAAACGCCCACCTCCAGAAGGGCGATGTGCCAAAGGCAATTGAAACAGGTGAAAAAATGGTTGAAAAGGCCCCGGACTTTGGCCTCGGCCAGAATAACCTCGCTTTTGCCTATTACAGTAACGGGGACTATGAAAAGGCGATCGTTCACTTGGACAAGGCTGTTTCCCTCGGATTCCAGGCCCACCCGGAATTTCTCGAAAAACTGGAACTCCATCGCAAAAAATAATGGTCGCATCCCTTTTCAAGAACTACGAGGCATTGGCGGCCTCTGCGGATCTCGCATTCAGGGAAATGCGCAGTCAATATCCTTCCTGCGTTACGTGCGAACCTCTCTGTTCCGATTGTTGTCACGCTGTTTTTGGCCTGTTTCTGATCGAAGCGGCCTATGTGAGGTCCCATTTTGAAAACCTCACGAGGAAAGAAAGACGCCGAATCGTGTCCAGGGCGGCCAAGGCTGAAAATGAAATGGGGAGAGTGATAGATGCGGCACAAAGAGGAGAAGGCCCACAAGGTTCTTTTTCACTTGAAAAGGCGCGGGTTCGGTGTCCGCTCCTGAACGTTGCCAATGAGTGCGTGTTATATCAACATAGGCCTATCACCTGCCGGGTGTATGGGGTTCCTACTGCGATTCAGGGGAAGGCCCACGTTTGCTGGAAGGCGAAATTTAATAAGGAGAAAACGTACGCTGTTTTCAACCTGGACGAGGCGAACAGGAAACTTTACCATTTATCCATGGAGTTCCTGAAGGGGGCGGGAGGAAATGACCCATTGAAGGCCGGTTTCCTGGTAAGTGTTTCCAAGGTTGTTACGACCCGGACGGAGGATTTGATAAGGCAAAATTTTCTTTGAGGGAACAGAGCTCTTCCACGTGGCCCGGCAGGTTCTCCATGATAATGGTCAGTTCTTCCTGCCCTCCCTGCTGATAGGTTTCAATGAGTGGTTCGAAGGCCGAAATGAGCTCCGGCGGGGAAAAGGATTTGAGGAGATCAAGAAAATCTCGGGCAATGGTTTCCCTGAAATACCCCTCATGAATCATAGTATTGAGCGCTGCAAAGAAACCTTCCATCACCGCCGCCAGGATATTCCCTTCGATCCAGGTCACCTCACTCACTCCATCGAGTCGGTCAAGCCGCATCCTTACTCCCATGTCAAGAAAGAAAAAGAGGAGATTCGCCAGGGTTTTCTCCGGGCTTTTTCCGGGGAGGGTGAGCAATGGTTCATATCCCCGGGCAGTGGTGAGCCTGATACTGGGTTCGTCTTTTAGATTCCCGATGACAAAATCCCCCGCAGCATGGTGCCACGGACGCACCTGGCATGCAGTCTCAGGATCATAAAGCAGGGTCAAGGTTCGGGCCGCCTGGTGGAAGAGTTGAAAAAAGAGCTTGTCTGAAGCGGTGTAGTACCCCTTTCCCTGGTCCCAAATGTTCAGGTACTGTCTGCCCGTGCCGTCCCGGGTAACATGCCACTCATGATATCCTTCGAGCCATTCTTCGAGCAGGAAAGAAAAGGTTTCCTTTTGATTGCCACGGACGATATCCCTGTCTCCCCTGAAGTAGATCCTTGGAAGGGTGCTGGAAGGGCGCCTGTTATGCAGGAAGCCAAGAGTTTCACATTCCCGTTCCAATACCGCTCTGCTCTTTTCGGTCATGGCAGCGACCAGAGAAAATTTGCGGGATATTTCCCGACCTTCAATTTCAACACTGGCCACATGGTAAAATGCACCCTGCTTCTCACTACGTATTATGATCTTCCGGATCTCTTCTTCCCTGCAAGGTTTTCCGGTTTGATCATGAGATGCATTCAAGAGACCATCCCAATGGTCCTCGAGCAGGAATGACCGGGCAGCATTAAAATAATCTCCGAGTGCGAGATACGGGTGTGGCATTGAAGGGGAAATGAGGAAAGGCTTTTCAAGGTCTTCCGCGCTTGGAGAAATATCTCCGTCCGGGGAAGAAAAAAGGAAAGAAATGATCATAACCGTGCATGGACCTCGGTGGCAACTTGTCCCACCGTCTTCTTTTTGAGAATGCCGTGTTCGTATATTTCTATCTGGACCGTTTCGGCGCGGAGCGATTCCAGATCCTTTTTTATTTCAGTTGCACCCAGCTTTCCGAGAAGACGGGCGGCGTATCCCCTTACGGCAGGATCCCGATCTTTGAGATAGGGGATAAAATGGAGGGTATGCTTCCGCAAAAGGTCAGGCCTCTTCTCGGCAATGGATCCAAGAGTGTGAAGGGCTATGGCCCTCCTGGTTTCATCACCGAGAAACTGGTAAAGCTCCGGGATATATCCCGCGAAAAGGTCTAGCTTGTGCCGGATGATTTCACCGATGGCCTCGAATGCTCCCCAGCTGGATGCAGCGGTATCTGAGATAGAAGTGAAAAGGCGTTGGAGGAGTTTTGAAATGCTGGAAGGATTATCTACAGCAATCCTGGCGGCTACACACCCGAGTGCCTCTGCTGCCCGGTGCCGAAACTGCGAGTCCGCTGAATAGAGGAGACGCATGAGGTTCCTCTCTATCTTTCTGTCTGTTTGTGCAGCCTCGATCAATGGATCAAGCCTGTAAGACCTCACGAGCGCTTCCACTTCCTGTTTTGTGTAGGATTTTCCTTTGATCGGGTGTTTCTTTTCCCTTGGAACAGGCTTCGCGGTCTCCAGCTTTTTCCTTACGCCGTCCGCGGTGACTTCCAGCACGTCCTCGTGGAACCGCACGAAAAAGAGCGCGCCGGAAATACGCCGTCCCTCAAAGGCACCACCCGGGACAATGAGGTGGTTTTCATAATCATAACTGTCGACCAGTTCTTCCTGATAATCTTCTCCCGGAGCCAGGTTCCAGGCGAGATCCCAGTCCATGTTGCATCCGAACACCAGGGCTTCTATCTGCGCGGACCCCAGGTTGTGGCCGGTGACATCGCAGGCATAGACGGCTCCGCAGGAACAGGAGCCTACCGGCATCTCGCCGGGTCTGCGGAGGTTCAGTTCTTTCGGCTTTTCTATCATCGTCCCACAGAAGGGGCACGTGGGTCTCTTTATGAAATCTCTCCCGAAGAGTTTGTTTTCACGCATACGTATTTTTCCATGGTTTCAGCGTCAGGCCAGGACTTTCAAGTCCAAGTCCCGCGAATCTTCATCATATTCAAATTCAGTGATCTCAAAGTCGGCACGTGTTTCCCGGAAGTGAATGAGCCAGTTCCCGTATTGCGGACCGGCGAACTCGCAGTTGAGTGCCCCAATTCGCGCATTCAGTTTTTTCAGTTTTGGGGCCACTTTCTCTGAGAACGCAGTCATGATCTCAAATTTTTCGTTTTCAGTCAGTTCTTCTTGCATATTTACCTGGACAAGCACCTGTGGCATCTCCGGTTTCCCCTGGTTAAGGTATGCCTATTTCGCAAAGGTGCTCGTTTCCGTTTTTGCCTATTTGCTCGGGCCTGGGAGGTCGAGGGTCATGCACTGGTTGGACGGGCCGCAGGACTTGGCGGTGATTTTTGGCTGGTTTCCGCCGGGTCCGGCACCAATGGTGTAGTTCGTTCTGCTCACAACTCGGTCAAAGGAATCAGATTGGCATGCAGGGCAGGTTATTTCTCCTTCCTCCCCGGCACTGGTAAACAGTTTTTCAAAGATATTGCCGCACTTCAGGCACCTGAACTCAAATATGGGCATTGCTTTGCTCCTTCGTCTTGAAATATAATACGGCAACTACTCAGGTTGACTGGTTCACGGTTCACAGTTTGCTCTTTGCTCGCTAACCTTAAACCGTGAACCACGGAACTCTAAACCTCAATAATCTAAAATATAGCTACATATGGGAATAAAGTCAAATGACGATTCTCTCATTTCATCCCTGTTTCGGGGCAGACAAACAGATAATCCTCGGTTCCAGGACCCTGAGCGGGGAGGACCGGATGTACATTGGCCGGGCTGATGCCATTATCTTGCCCCAGGGATGTTCCGCGGAACTGTACCACGCCTGCGCTCAGACCGGGGCCGCCGTTTTCCCGGAATATCGTTTCCGCTTTCAATATCCCGGGAAATCCGGTCAGGTGAGACTTTTCCGTGAATGGTCATTTCCTCATCCGGAGACATATTGCTGGAAGAATAGCGGCGACTTGAGGATATTTCTGGAAAAGGGAAATTCACTGCCACACGGATTCCCCTTTTTTCTCAAGATGGAAGGGGTCCATGAAGGAGAGGGTGTGTTCCTCATCGACAAAGAAGCGGATCTGCAGGATTTCCTGGAGCAGTTGAGTGAAAGAGAGGCATCAGGAATCCCCGGCTTTCTGACGCAGGCCGTTGTGCCCACTGGTGGCAACGCCCTTCGCGCAGTGATTATCGGCAAATATGTTTTCACGTTCTGGAAACGGCCAGGCCAAAAGGGGGGGATGATCACCAATATCAGTAAGGGAGGCCTTATCGACAGGAAATGGCGGACCGATCTCCAGGAAAAGGCTCTCCTGGAGGCAAGAGAGGTTTCCCGGAGGACGGGCATCAATCTGGCAGCCATTGATTTTGCCGTGGCCGTGGAGGAACCAGATCCGCAACCACTTGTGCTTGAGATCAATTACTTTTTTGCGCGCAGGGGGCTGGGCGGAACAGTGCAGTATTACCGGTATCTTTTTGATGCCATACGGGAATGGCTTGCCCAGAGAAATCTTGACCCCGATCGGATCGTCACCTATTGAACTCTACTGAATTCTTAAAGCAACTTTTCTGCTCCGGGGGCCGTCAAACTCACAGAAGAAGATCTTCTGCCATGTGCCCAGAACCAGTCGGCCGTTCTCAATGAGGACAAGTGCAGAGCTGCCCATGAGAGATGCCTTTATATGGCTGTCTGCATTCCCTTCGAGATGCCGGTAGCCGGCCCCCGCGGGGACAAGCTCGTTCAATTTGGTCAGGATATCCCGGCAGACCGCAGGATCGGCACCTTCGTTGATGGTAATCCCGGCGGTGGTATGGGGCACATAGACGACGCATATACCCTCTTGCGTCCCGTGCTTCGACACTTCTTTCTGGACGCTCGCTGTTATGTCGACCATTTCGATCCTGGTCCTCGTCTTCACTGGCAGAGTAATAGGCATGGGTGGCACCCTCCTTTCAAGGCTGGATAATCAGGGGAGATTCATGCCCCAAAGATTCGGTCTCTTCCTGGGCTTCGTCCCTGAGTTTTTCGTAGTGGGCGATGGTTTTTTCCAGGAGAAATGCGAGCACCGGGCTCATGGGGTGAAAAGCATCTCCTTCAAGGGTCCGGGAAGCTGCCGCAAGGGCTAGGAAGCCGTAGTCTGTTTCCTCCCGTTTATGGAACACATACGCCATCTCTTCCAGCCGATGTTTCAAGGTGGTCAACCTCGCATCCGGGAAGTGTTCTTCAGCCCATTTTTCTTTGATGCTCTGGATTCGTTCCTCCTGCTGCGTCTCCGAGAGTAAAAGGGGCCCTTCCTCAACGCTGTCGAATTCAATCAAGAGCGGTTCCATTTCGGCAGGATCGATGAGCCATGTTTCCATGGCGGGATGCAAAAACAGTTTCTCGAGCTGTGAGTCGGTGATGATGTCGGGAGAATCGGGGAAATTCGTTAGAATCTCGTAGATGGGGGATCGTTCAGGCACATTCCAGCGAGAAAGCAGCAAAGACCTGAATGAAAGGTAGTCCTCCTGGATCTGCAGGGAACCTTCCAGGGATCTTGCGTAGGCATTCTCCGTCACGGTCAGGGCATGAAGAATGAAAGCGGGAACGTCCACCCCCATTTCCTGATGGACAACGGTTCTTAGTTCCTTCATTTTCTTCTTGCTGTAAGAGGCCGCGTGGAATTCAATAATACCTGTTTCGTCATTCACCAGGCCGATTCCTATGTCATACCCGGAAGGTATTTTGGGGAGCGATATGTACACACCACGAGAGCCAGACCCATCAATGGGTCCGAGAAAGGCTTCAGCTTCCTCTTTTTTCTTTGTTTCTGGAGAAAGAGATGCGCCGGGACTTTCAAGGGCAAAAGAGGGGGTTTTAATACCATTCTGCCGCAGTTTGAACGCGGTACGCCGGATTGCCTTCCGGACCGCCTTTTGGTCGTAAGCTACATGGAAGGATTGAAGAAGGGCAACGCTTGTCTTCTTATCGGTGGGGAGGTGCTCCACGAGGCCCAGGGCGAACGCCGGGTTTGGAATCTGGCTGAGTATTTGTTCCGGAGGGTCTTGTGTGCACTTTTCGAGGAGTGTATCGAGAAGCGCTTTTTCTTCAGGAGTCAACGCTATGGATGGGACCGATTTTTTCTTTTTCCTCTTTTTTCCCCGCATCCTCAGGCAGCCTTTTTGTGTTCAATGGCCACGTGGTCAAGGTAACCTGCTTCCTTCAGATAAACGTTTATTGTTTGCCCAGGGGCTGTTTTCCACGTTCCTCCGGTGTAATTGGCCGTGATGGGCAGTTCCCGGTGTTCATCTCCCCGATCGACGAGAATGGCCAGTTCAATTTTTTTGGGGCGGCCGAAATCCATAAGTGCATCCATGGCCGCTCTCACGGTCCTGCCGGTAAAGAGGACATCATCCACCAGGACGATAGCCTTGTCATCTATGGAGAAGGGAAGTCTTGTTTCGCCAACTGAGGGCACTGGGGCGATCCTGGTCCAGTCATCCCGGTAAAGGGTAATATCCAGGATCCCTATCGGAACATCCAGGCCTTTTGTTTCTCGAATGGCGCTCTGCACACGAGCTGCCAGAAACGCCCCACCGGTTCGAATCCCCACGAGAACAAGATCTTTGAGGGACCCGTTATTCTTGATAATCTGATCCGCGATTTCCCTGATTTTCTCGGAGAGTTCCTTCTCTTCCAGAATGACCATCTTTTTCATAGCCTTTTCCCACGATCTCTTTATACTTTATAAAAAAACTTTATTTATAGAAAATAGAAGCAGCCAAGTCAATAAAAAAGCCGACGGAAAGATAAATGGGGAGGGTTTCGTGAAGGATCGGGATGAAATTTTGTACATCCGGGGTTGAAAAAATGGGCTTGGTCGGGTAAGCTCGCAGAAAAAAAGGAAAAGAGACAGGGGAGTGAAAGATGGAGGGCGCATCCGCGAAAGCTCGTTTTCAAAAACTTCAAGGCCAGCTCAGGTACCGGTTCAAGGACACGGCCCAGTTGCAGCAGGCGTTCCAGCATGCATCGTATGTGAACGAAAACGTCGATGAAAAACTGAAAGACAATGAGCGGCTCGAATTCTTAGGAGATGCCGTGCTCGATCTCGCCATAAGCCATCTTTTGATGGATCGTTTCCCTGGTGCCGATGAAGGTACCCTTTCCAGATTCCGGGCCATGCTCGTGGATGAACAGGGCCTTTGCAGGGTTGCTTCTCGCTTGCATCTCGGAGACTTTGTCCTCCTGGGAAAAGGAGAAGAGCAGACACAAGGGAGAAGAAAGCCCTCCATCCTGGCAAATACCATGGAGGCCCTCCTTGGGGCCATGTATCTGGACGGTGGCTATGAGTCCGCTTTCCAGGTGATTCAGCGCATTTTTGCCGTTTCTCTGGAACGAATCGATACACCTGAGATGGTCCACGATTTCAAGAGCCGGCTCCAGGAGTTTACGCAGAAAATGAACAGAATGATGCCCCGGTACCGGCTGGTGGATGAAAATGGCCCCCCCCATGACAGGCGATTTGTGGTGGAGATAGCGTACAACGGAAGAACCATTGCCCGGGGTGAAGGCAGGAGCAAGAAAGAAGCAGAACAGCATGCAGCTAGGGAGGCCCTCTCGTGTCTGGAGGCCGACGAAAGAAGTTCATAGTTCCCATTTTCATTCCGAATCAGGGATGTCCCCACCGGTGTGTTTTTTGCGAGCAGGAGAAAATTACCGCTGAGCAGAAAGGACACGTAAACGGGGATCGTGTTACCCGGGTCATCAAGACGGCAGTCCAGTCACCGAGATTTGATCGTGCCCATGCTGAAGTGGCCTTTTACGGTGGGACGTTTACGAGCCTCAAGGTTCAGGTGATAGAGGAACTCCTTGGAGCGGTCTTGCCGTTCCTGAAAAAAGGGACAGTCCAGGGAATCAGGGTCTCTACTCGCCCGGATTCCCTGGACCCTGAAAAGCTCGCCCTGATGAAACGGGGAGGAGTCAAAACGGTGGAGCTGGGGGTCCAGTCAATGGACGATCATGTGCTTGGGCTGTCAGAGAGAGGACACACTGCACGGGATTCAGGGAAGGCTGTTGCCTTTTTGAAGGACCTTGGCTTTCAGGTAGGTGTTCAACTGATGCCCGGGCTGCCCGGGGATTCCAGAGATGTTTTTTTGTCCACGGTGGAGAAAGTGATCGGGCTTGAACCGGATATGGCAAGGCTTTATCCTGCCCTGGTCATAAAGGGAACAGGACTTGCACGGATGTATGAAAGTGGGGAATATACTCCTTTAGGGCTCTCTGAGGCTATAGAAATCTGTGCGGAGAGCTGCCGAATGCTGGAGAGCGTGGGAATTCCTGTCATAAGGATTGGGCTCATGACGTCGCCGACCCTTTTAATGCAAGGTGAGATCCTGGCAGGGCCGTGGCATAGGACGTTCGGATTTCTGGTAAGGAGCAGGATGTATCAGCACGGTATTGCATCACAGCTCCCTGCCCGTGGTCGCCTGGAAAGGCTCGGAATACGGGTTCGGGAGAGGGATATCCCTCTCCTGCGGGGGTACCGGAACGAGGGAATTCAATGGATCTCCATGATGACCGGTGCGGAAGTCCTGGCAGTGGAAGGAGATCGGTTCCTTCCTCCGGGCAGCGTGGAGGTCTTCGGAAAATGACGTTTCTGAGCGGTTTTATCGCTATCCTGGGCCCTCCCAATGTGGGCAAGTCCACACTCCTGAACAGGATTATCGGGGCAAAGATGTCCATTGTTTCCCCAAAACCCCAGACAACCCGGAACAGGGTCTTGGGAATCCATCACGGAGATGGATTTCAGATGGTTTTTATGGACACCCCCGGGATTCACAAAACCAGATCCACACTCCATAAAAGCATGGTGGATTCGGCGCGCTCCGCATTTCAAGAAGTGGATATCCTTCTCTTGATGGTTGATTTGAACCATCCTGCTGCGCCCGAAATTCCTTATCTCATCGGGGCTGTAAACCATTCCGGAAAGCCCGCTTTCCTGGTTATCAATAAGATCGACCGGAGGAAAAAATCTGAAATCCTTCCCGTTATAGGGAAATTCAGTGATGAAAAGCTTTTTGAGGCCATCATCCCTGTTTCCGCACTGAAAGGGGATGGGGTGACGGAGTTGCTGGAGGCGGTCAGGGCGAAACTGAAGCCAGGGCCCCCGTTTTTCCCGCCTGACATGAGAACCGACCAGCCGGATACCTTCCTGATGTCGGAGATTGTCAGGGAAAAGATCTATCTTTTTTCGCGCCACGAACTTCCATATTCCTCAGCCGTCACGGTTGAGAGGACGGAAGAGGTTGAGGAGAAGAATCTCCTCAGGATTTTTGCCACGGTACACGTTGAGACCCAATCACAGAAGGGAATTCTGGTTGGTCAGCACGGAAACATGGTAAAAAAGATAGGAAGCGCGGCACGAATGGAACTTGAGAGGCGTTTTGATGTACAAGTCTACCTGAAGTTGACTATCAAGGTGGATAAGAATTGGAGCAGGGATACCCGGGCTCTGCGGCGCCTGGGGTACTGACAGCCCCTAAATAAATCAGCCGCTCAAAGGAGCGGCTGATTTATTTAGGAGAAAAGAGTAACTTGCTTTTGATCTCTACTTCTGCAAAATGCTTGCCATCTCTTCTTCTCTCTCATGAAAAGTATCTAACCAATTGAAATAACTTTTTTATCATAAAGAAAGCCACACCAACCCCTGGTGAGAGCAACCCGCAAAAAGTACAAGATATTGTACCGCATTATGACAATTTACGGGATGGTCAGATTAATATATTGAAATAATTGGAAAAAATGAGGTACAAGATTTTGACTATTATACAACTATTTGATATTTCTTCATTTTATGCTGTATCAGGCTCTTGGTGATCCCGAGCATTCGTGCTGCATGAGCTTGAACATTGTCACACTGGAGCAAGGCTCGCCTGATCATAATCTCCTCTATCTGGGTCAGCGCTTCCTGCAAGGGTATGTTTGGAGGAACGAAGCGGTCTAGGTCGAAGTGGGATTCCACCGCCCCGATCTCTTCAGGCAGGTCCTGAGGCGTGATCACGCCGCCCGAACTCAGGACCAGGGCACGCTCGATTACATTTTCGAGCTCCCGCACATTTCCTGGCCAGGGATACTGATAAAGGAGCTTCCAGGCCTCTGGAGTTAACTCAACCTTTTTGCCGACTTTTCCTTCCGTGTATTTGTCAATGAAGGATTTCACGAGTAGGGGAATATCATCGGCCCGTTCCCGGAGAGGAGGAACTTCAATGTGAATCACGTTCAATCGATAGTAAAGATCTTCACGAAAAATGCCTTCTTTTACGTCATCCTTGATGTTGCGGTTGGAGGCGGAAAGCACCCTGACATCCACCTTGATGGTCTTGGTGCCCCCGACCCGCTCAAAGGCCATTTCCTGCAGGACACGGAGCAGTTTCACCTGGAGGGATGGAGGCATATCTCCCACCTCGTCCAGGAAAAGGGTCCCGGAATCGGCTAGTTCAAAACGGCCTTTTTTCATGGAGACCGCCCCGGTGAAAGCGCCCCGTTCATGCCCGAAGAGCTCGCTTTCCAGGAGTGTCTCTGTGAGCGCACCGCAGTTCATTGATACAAATGGCCCCTTCCTCCTTGTGCCCCCGTAATGGATAGCCTTGGCGATGAGCTCCTTGCCTGTCCCTGAGGGTCCTGTAATCAGGACTGAGGCCTTGGATTGCGCAACCTTCTCGATCATGTCATAGATCTTGAGCATGGGCTTACTCTTTCCAATAATATTCCCGTACCTGAAACGATCTGAAAGGGCTTCACTCAGCCTCCGATTTTCTTTCACAAGACGGTATTTCTCAAGGGCCTTTCTGATGGTCAGCTTAAGTTGCTCATTCTGGAAAGGCTTGGTGATATAATCATAGGCATGCTGTTTCATGGCCTCCACGGCCATTTCGATGGTGCCATAGGCCGTCATAATGATGACCGGGAGATCAGGCTTCATTTTCCCGCACTCGGACAGCAGTTCCATTCCGCTCATGCCGGGCATCTTGACGTCCGTTATAACGAGATCCAGGTCCGCATTCCGAATAGAGTGGAGTGCGTTCCGGGCATTGTCCGCCGTCATGATTTCGTATCCTTCAGAACTCAAGAGGGCTTCCAGTACCACGAGGTAATTTTTTTCGTCATCAACAATCAATATGGTTTCCATAAATTCTCATCCTTTAATCCGACATATCATAAAAGGTTCATCCGGATCTTGCGTACTTTTGAATTCAAGGATTCCCGCGAAGCGCAAACAGGATATGCTCTTTTTTCTGAGTGACCGGCGGGAGGGCTTCCTCTTTCCTCAAAGTGCGCTTCAGCCGGATGAACCTCATAAAATCCTGGGCAGTTTGATCATGACCGTGGTGCCGGTATCTCTCCTGCTCTTGATCATGATGTCACCCCCGTGCCCCTCGACGATTTTTTTCACAATGGAGAGCCCTAAACCGCTCCCCTTGTCCTTTGTGGTAAAGAAGGGATTGAAAATGGTCTTCAGTTGTTCCGGGGGAATCCCACAGCCTGAATCTTCTATTTCCACAATGAAATGCGCCTTTTCTTCGCCGATTCTTACGCGAAGGTTGCCTCCGTCGTTCATGGACTGAATCGCATTGACGAAGATGTTGAGAAATACACGGTAAAGCATTTCCGGGTCGGCCTTGATCTTGAAGGACCGCCCCCTGATGTTGTGTGAGATTGTGATATGCCTTTTTTTCAGCTCAGGCTGGAGAAAGGAAATATTCTTGTTGACAACCTCTTCGAGCAGACAGTCCCGGAGAGCAGGCTCCTGCGGCCTGGCAAAATCAAGAAATTCAGTGACGATATTATTGAGGCGGCTGGACTCCTCGGTAATCACCGTGGACAGCCTTTTCTGGCTTTCATCGGCATTCGGCATTTGCCCAAGCAACTCGGCCGTACTTTGAATAATTCCCAAGGGGTTCCGTATTTCGTGGGAGACCCCTGCCACCATCTGGCCCAGGGCCGCCAACCGTTCCGCCTGGTTCAATTGCTCCTCCAGTTCCCGTTGTTCCCGGGCTCGTTCATCGATGATCTTTTCCGCCTTGTGCACAATGAGCAACAGGGCAATGAAAATGAGCGCCATGATACCTGCTGAAAGGGCAAAAATAGTATACTGGAATTTCGCAATAGAACCATATTCCTCTGTCAAATCCTGTATCAGTTCGAATACGCCGAGGATAAATGCAGGTTTTTCTGAATAAAATACTTCTCCGCGAAAGGGAATGTATGTCCTGAGTTTCTTCTGTCCACCGATTTCCAGCGGCAAACCCCACAGATCTTTTCCCATGGACAAGAGGCCGGATGAATGGTCCCCCCGGACCGCCTTGAAATACCCGGCGGTTTTTTTTACTTTTTTCCCAATAAGCTTCGGGTCCGTGCTGTATGCAACGACACCCTTACCAATATCATATATATTGACCAGATCGATCTTGAAGCTGTGGATGGTATTCTTGACGATCCGGTCCATGATCTCATACTGGTCGTGGTCTCGCAGACGAATTTTCCCGTACCGGCTGCTCACGGGAAGCACAAAATTTTGAAAGACCTGGTGATTGAGGTTCTCTCCCAGGAGAAGCGCGTAGTTCTCGTAACTCCTCATGAGGATGTTCTTTGCCTTCTGCGCGATGATTACGGAGAAGGGAAAGCTGAACAGGATTAGGATAACGAAGCTGGTGTACGCGAAGAACTTCACCAGCCTGAACTGACTTGTCCGCTGGGATATTTCCTGGGTGGGAGGAATCATTCGTGCATCATCCTGTTCTTCCTATCCCAGGGAAGGGTTGAAAGGTCCACGTTTCCGCCTGATAGAATAATCCCGATCCTCTGTCCGGGCAGTGCCTGTCGATGGGCCACCAAGGCCCCCAGAGGCACCGCCGATGAAGGTTCAACGATTATCTTCATTCTTTCCCAGATCAAGCGCATGGCCCTGAGGATGTCCTCTTCACTTACTCGCACAATATCGCGTACCAATGCTTGTATGATCGGAAAGGTCAGATCTCCGAGCGAGGTGAGGAGCCCGTCTGCAATGGTTTCAGGATTTTCCGAGGGGATAATTTTTCCCGCCTTCAGGGACTGGTACGCGTCATCAGCGTTTTCAGGCTCGGCGCCGAAAACAAGGGTTTCTGCTCTGGCGGCGGAAGCAGCGATGGCGGTTCCACTCAGGAGGCCCCCGCCACCCACTGGGGCAATGACAACGTCCAGGTCAGGGATTTCTTCACAAAGCTCCAGCGTAGCGGTGCCCTGTCCCGATATTACCCGTGTATCGTTGTAGGGGTGAATAAAATGGGCACCGGTGCGGTTTACGACCTGGGCGAGGGCCGTTTCGCGCCCCCGGAGGGTGGGTTCACAGAACGTGATTTTCGCTCCGTAGCCGGCCACTGCCTCCTTTTTTACCAGGGGAGCGTTTTCAGGCATCACCACGTAGGCCTTGATCCCCCGCCAGCCTGCGGCAAGGGCAAGGGCGGCCGCGTGGTTTCCTGAGGAATGAGTGGCCACCCCCTTCAGGGCCTCTTCTTCACCGAGAGAGAATACTGCGTTCGTAGCTCCCCGGATTTTGAAAGCACCACCCCTTTGAAAATTTTCGCACTTGAAAAAGACTTCAGCATCACACATGCTATTCAATGTGCTGCTGGTGAGCACCGGAGTTTGGTGCACCCACGGCTTGATCCGTTCAGCTGCCTGCTGAATATCCTGTAACGTGGGTCGCATTGCCATCAGTAAGATTCCCGGCCCCTTTCCCTTTTTCTGAAATGTTCCGAAAGGAACCTTTTCTTCAGAACCGTTCGGGTTTTACCACACATGGATGGAGATGCCTCCTATTTCTTCACCTTGATAAGATTGTGCACCTTTTGTACCCCGAGGACGGAGTTCGTCAGCATTGTCGCTCGTTGCTTGATCTCTTCAGAGGTGACAGCACCGGTGAGGGTAACATCCCCTTCAAAGGTCTGTACGGAGATGGCAAATCCACTCATGATGGAATCCTTTAACAGTTTTGCCTTTACCTTGGTGGTGATCGTGGCGTCATCTACCACCTGTCCCGCGGTACGACCGGCAGGTGTCTGGCACGAGCACAATACGAAAAAGAAGCATAAGGATACGGTGAGTGCAGTAAAGGTTTTCATGTTTTTCATTCTTGTCGCCTCCTTTGAGTTGAGTCAGTTCATTTTTTGAAAAAGAGGGAAACGGTTTTGGGTTGCATTTCCTCCCTTTTCTTCGTATGAACGGAGAAGAACATACCATTGCAAGGCCTTTCCCTATGTTGTTCCCTTGCGGAAACAAACAGGTTTTTTCCATTTGTAAACGGATACCGGGGTGCCGTCAAGTTATCTTTTATTGCTTATTGTAAAGCCTGGTCCTCAGGGGCAGGTTAGAGATAATGGGCTTTGTCGGAGAAGATCGAGCTGGATTAGTGATGTATTGGGAAGACTGAAACCGGAGGTTTCGTTAGAAACAGCGTTTCTGTACTGCTCCAAACATCTGATAAGATGGTTTTTCCATTCTTGAGGAAGAGCACATGGCAAACAAGACCAAGATAGTTGCGACCATAGGACCCTCATCGAGCAGTAAAGCGGTTTTGCGAAAAATGATCTCGGCCGGGATGAATGTTGCAAGACTCAATTTTTCCCACGGGGAATACACGGAGCATGAAAAAGTGATTCAACACCTCCGCGCCCTTTCAGAACAGACGGGCAAACCGGTGGGAATTCTGCTGGACCTCCAAGGCCCGAAGATCAGGACCGGCAAACTGGAGCAGGGAAAGCCTGTGCAGCTGAAAAGAAATGCAACTGTTCAGATAACCACCAGGGATGTGGATGGAGGACCGGGCGGCCTTATTTCCACGACCTACAAGAGACTTCCGAAAGATGTCGGAGAAGGAGACACGGTCCTGATCGACGACGGGATGATCGAGTTGCGAGTCATTTCTGTCGCAAAGGATACGGTAACCTGCAAGGTCATCCAGGGAGGTGTTTTGAAAGAGCACAAGGGGATCAACCTCCCGGGGATCCCTGTTTCTGTCCCTTCCCTGACAGAAAAAGACAAGAAGGACCTTGATTTTGGTATCCGGGCCGGTGTGGATTATTTTGCCCTGTCGTTTGTGAGAAAAGCACATGATATCAAGCATATAAAGGCTGTTCTGGAAGAGCATGGGTCCGAAATCCCTGTCATCGCAAAGATTGAAAAACCGGAGGCTGTTTCCAACCTGGACAAGATACTGGAAGTCGCGGACGGGGTCATGATCGCCCGGGGAGATCTCGGCGTTGAAATGAAGCCCGAAGAAGTCCCTACAATCCAGAAACGTATCATCAGAAAAGCGATTGCAGCGAATAAGCCGGTGATCACCGCAACCCAGATGCTCGAGACCATGATCGAGCACCCCGTCCCTACAAGGGCCGAGGCATCGGATGTGGCCAACGCAATTATTGATGGGACCGATGCGATCATGTTGTCCGGTGAAACTGCAGTGGGCAGATACCCGGTGAAGGCTGTCAAGATGATGTCCAGGATCGCGGCCGTGGCGGAAGGCTCTCCGTTTATGCACTACAACCTGCCCTTCAAGCGGGATCCGAAGGAGCTGGTAGCCCACGCTGTTTCACAGTCAGCGGTGGATATCCTGCAAAAGTTGAACGCAAAGGCGATTATAGCGTTTTCCATATCAGGCAAGACATCCAAGCTCATTTCCAAGCAGAGGCCCGCCAAACCCGTGTTTTCCTTTTCTCCCTCCACCATGGTCTACAACAGGCTTTCCCTGATCTGGGGTATCACACCATTCCTGATCTCCCCTATCAGCGATGCGAAGAAGATAATTCAGGCGGGCGAGGATATGCTGCTTGAAAGACGGTTTCTCAGAAAGGAAGATCTCATCATCATCGTCACCGGACTTGCCCTCAAGAAGGGCTCCACAAACATGATCAAGATCCACCGGGTGGGGCATGATGATTAGCCCGACAGGACACCCAGGCTGGTGTCCATCCACGAATAGATTCTGGAAACTAGGCTAGTAACCTGGAAGGGAGGAAGGCTGAAAAGGTGCAAAAAAACAAAGGGCATCCCGACGCAATTGGCTGGGACGCCCTTTGTTGATTGAGGAAAGGGGCTAGACGACGGTGACATTGACAGCAGAGGGGCCTTTTCGTCCTTCCTCTACGTCAAACGTCACTGATTCGCCTTCTTTGAGAGACTTAAAACCGTTCCCGTTGATTCCCGTGTGATGAACGAATACATCAGGGCCGTCTTCCTGCTCGATGAAGCCGTAACCTTTTCGATCATCAAACCACTTCACAGTTCCCTTAGCCATAGCGGCAACCTCCTTTCAAAAGATACTCATGGTTCCGGACTTCAGGTTGCCACTTCTGACAAATGAAACATGCCCTGAATGGAAACCAGGACGCCAAAAAAAGCACCTCTTATTGGCTAAATAAGAATCATAGTCAATCGTAAGAAAAAATCAAGATAAATTTTGATAATTTTCAGTTCAGACCCATGACCTCTGGGAACTGTACCTGAATCTTTTAGTGGCGGAGACGGCGGGAAAGTCTTATGATGGAACCGGGTCTGTAAAAAAGGCGTAGGGCATAGGGTGTAAGGCCTGAGACAAAAGAAGAAACCAGGAAGATAACGTGTTTTGGTGTGAACGAACTTTCGGCCTTAAGAGGAGGGGGAAGCTGGAAGGGAAAGGAGGCAGTGATGGGGAAAATGAAGGCCCTGGTAAAGGCGAAACCGAAAGAAGGGCTCTGGATGGAAGAAGTTCCTATTTCCGAGACGGGGATAAATGATGTCCTGATCAAGATCCAGAAGACCGCCATATGCGGGACGGACATCCACATCTATAACTGGGATGAATGGGCCCGGAAAACCATTCCGGTGCCCATGCCCGTCGGGCATGAATTTGTGGGCGTCATCGCTGAGATGGGGTCCAATGTGCATGACTTCCGACTGGGTGACCTGGTGAGCGGGGAAGGCCATCTTGTCTGCGGCCACTGCCGCAATTGCCTGGCAGGACGGCGGCACTTGTGCATGCACACCGTGGGCGTAGGGGTGGATCGACCCGGGGCATTCGCCGAGTATCTTTCCATTCCCGTCACTAATGTCTGGTATTGTGATCCCGGCATTCCCCGGGATGTGCTTGCCTGCTTCGATCCCTTGGGCAATGCGACCCATACGGCCCTTTCTTTTGACGTACTGGGAGAGGATGTGCTCATAACCGGGGCGGGCCCCATAGGCTGTATGGCGTCAGCTATCGCCAGGCATGCCGGCGCGCGGTACGTGGTGGTAACGGACGTAAATCCGTATCGGCTGGATTTGGCCAAGAGAATGGGCGCCACCATGGCCCTCAACGTGGAAAAGGATCCCATTGAGAAGGCCCAGAAAGAGCTGGGCATGAAGGAGGGCTTTGATGTGGGGTTGGAAATGTCAGGGAATCCGGACGCGCTTCGCTCCATGCTGCCAAATATGTGTCACGGGGGGAAGATCGCCCTCTTGGGAATTTTGCCTGATCAAACCCCCATAGACTGGAATCTGGTGGTTTTCAATGGGCTGACTATTAAGGGTATCTATGGCCGGGAAATGTATGAGACTTGGTATAAGATGACGGTGATGATTCAGTCAGGTCTTGACATTACCCCTGTCATTACCCACCATTTTCATTATACTGAATACCAAAAAGCCTTCGAAGTCATGCGCTCGGGAAAATCCGGAAAGGTGATTCTTGATTGGACCGAGGGGTAATCCTGCGTTTGGAATACCCGGAAAGGAGAACAAATCATAGCCTACCGGTACTTCATTTGTATTCTCATATTCCTGTGCTATGTCCTCGTCTTTTTCCATCGCCTCTGTCCGGCGGTGATAGCCCTTGATATCCAGGCATCCTTCGGGATTGGCGGGACCCTCCTGGGTCTTTTAGGTTCGGCATATTTTTATTCCTATGCCGCCATGCAACTACCTACCGGCCTCATGGCGGATTCGTGGGGACCCCGGAAGACGGTGGCAGTTTTTTTTGTGCTCGCCGGGATCGGATCTATTCTCATGGGTATCGCCCCGAACCTGCCCCTGGCCATCGTGGGCCGCATTCTGGTTGGTGTCGGGGTTTCAACGGTCTTCGTCTGTAACTTCAAACTGCTGTCCGAGTGGTTTACCGTTCGGCAGTTTGTCATCATGGGGGGGATCTTTATGACCATGGGCGGGGTTGGCGCCCTCATTTCCAGCGCTCCCCTCGCGTGGATAAGTACCATGATTGGCTGGAGAATGACGCTGGTGCTTGTGGGAAGCGTCACCCTGCTCATGGCGATCCTTGTGGCGGTCTTCGTGCGGAACCGTCCGTCCGAAAAGGGACTGCCACCCATTACCGAGACTCATGGAGAAACCCCTGAAGCCATAGGCTTGATGAAAGGGCTCAAAATGGTGATCCTGTCTGCCCGCTTCTGGCCCATTGCTGTGTGGGCTTTTTGCGTTGTGGGGTTATCTTTTGCTGTTGGGGGATTGTGGGGTGGCCCTTACCTTATGCGGGTGTACGGCATGAGCAAAACAGCAGCAGGCGGTGTGCTGTCAACATTTGCTCTTGCATTAATAATAGGGAGCCCTCTGCTGGGCTGGATTGCTAATCGGTTTGGCAGAAAACCCGTGTTCATGGGCTGCAGCATGGTCATGCTGGTGGTTTCCGCGCTCTTTAGCCGTTTTGTTGACAGCATGAATGTTCCTGTCTTATACGTACTATTTTTCTGTTTTTTTCTCTGCGGGGGAGCTATCGGCCCGATCCTTGCGACCCTGGCCAAAGAGTCTTTTCCCATCGCCATATCAGGAACTTCCGTGGGCCTGGTTAACATTTTCCCCTTTATTGGAGCAGCGGTGTTCCAGGTGCTTATGGGGGCGGTGTTGAGTGGCGGTAACCCCGGACAGATGGCTTACTCCGTTGCGGGTTTTCGCCATGTATTCCAGATCTGCCTGGCAGGAGCCCTTGTGGCAGTCGTGATTGCATTTTTCCTCAAAGAGACACTGGTCGAAACCACGGGAAAGACTGCACAGAGGGGCGCGCAGTGAGAGCCCCCTGGTGGGAATCTACACGATCTCCTGTTCGAGCTTCTTGCCCAGTGCCTCAATTTCAGGTAAGATCTTGGGCTTCGTGAGGACCACTACGAGATCAAATTCCCGCGTTTCATCCTCTCCGTTCCGGGAGAACGTTACCGTGAGAGGCTTGCCGTTTTCCTCCCTATCCACGAATCTGGGCTCGCCATCCACGATCTCGAGGCCGGAGATGCCTTGCACTTCTCCCAGGAACTGCTCTTTAAAGGTGTTGGTCAGGGGGGATACAAGGGTCACTTGGAGCCCGTCCGTGTTGTGGAGGGCGAGGATGGCTTCATTCACGCCCAGGACCGTGGATGAAAGGAGATGGCTTCCGTCTTCCCGGACATCACCCTGCACGATTGCAAACCGGGTGGGAATTTCTCCGTTCAGCGGGGAGACAACCAGCCCATCGGTTGGCCCGGTGGGGGAGAGCATCCGCTCAAACTGCAGATCGGTGATAACGTCGGCATAGACTCCGTAGCCGAGATTCTCATTAAAAGACTCAAAAGAATTGTCCTGGCCCCTGGTCAGGATCACTTCATCAAATTCCAGGTCCAGTTCTTCATCAGGAATGCTGAAATCGATGGCTTCCGGCTTACACTCGGCCCAGCAGAGGGCACACCCGAGGCAGCGGCGGCAACTGAGACAGCGTTTTGCTTCCTGCACGGCCATGTCCTCTGGAAACCCGGTCTCAACCTCAACAAAATTTCCGCGCCGCTCGTCCACGGAAATCTCCGGCATTCCCGACCGTGGCGAAGGCACATCGTCAAACGGAATGATGTAGCGCTTTTCTTTCTCGTAAATCATCTATTTGCTCCTCAGGTAGTCATGTATGCCCAGGGCGGCACGTTTGCCCGCCGCGACGGCACGGATGGCTATATTTGGACCGGAGACCACGTCTCCGCCAGCAAACACACCGGGGATATTGGTGGCCGCTGTGTCTTTATCTATGTCAAAGGTGTTCCAGCGGGTAATGTTAAAATCGTGGCCCTCGCCGAGAAAGTCCAGGTTTGTCGCCTGGCTGATGGCGGGCACAATGGTTTCCGCATCAATGACATATTCCGAACCTTCAATGGGAACGGGCCGTCTTCTGCCGGAGGCATCCGGTTCCCCCAGTTCCATCTTGATGCATTTCATGCCGCTCACCCTGCCGTCTTTCCCCAGGATTTCCACCGGGGCGGCCAGGTATTGGAGAATGACGCCTTCATGCTCCGCGGCATCTATCTCCCAAGGGTTGGCGGGCATTTCCTTCCGGGTCCTCCGGTACAGGATGTAGACCTCGTCAAACCCCATCCTCCAGCCGACACGGGCTGAATCTATGGCCGCGTTTCCGCCGCCAATGACGATAAGCTTCCCTTTCGCTTCCGGTGCCTGGCCCAGGGCCTGTTCCCGCAGGAACGTCACGCAGTCTACAATACCCTTGCCTTCGTATTCATCTTCTCCCGGAACCCGCAGTTTCAGCCCTTTGTGGCACCCGGCCCCGATGAAAACGGCGTCATGATTTTTTTGCAGGTCATCGAAAAAAACATCCTTCCCGACCCGGGTATTATACTTTATATCGATCCCCATGTTGGCGATGAGATCAACCTCACGCTTGAGGAGATCCTTTGGGAGGCGGTATTCAGGAATCCCCACCCAGAGGTAGCCTCCAGGTACCGGGAGGGTTTCATAGATCGTAATATTTTCGTAACCTTCCCGTGCCAGGTCATATGCGCAAGTGAGGCCCGCAGGGCCGGCCCCGATGACGGCGATTTTCTCAGGAAATTTCTTTTCCGGGGTTTCATAAACCGGTTCTATGTCTTCCTTCAACTCTGCATCGGCAGCGAATCTCTTGAGGAAACAGATGCTGATGGGTTCATCAAGGTACTGCCGGTTGCAGGCGGTTTCGCAAGGGTGCGGGCACACCCTTCCGATACTGCCCGGGAGAGGGAGCCGGTCCCTGATAGTGGCCAGGGATTCCAGGGGCTTCCCATCCGCAATCTGGGCCACGTAGGTCCTGATGTTCAGGTGTGCGGGGCAGGCATCTTGACAAGCAGGCATATCTTCCTTAAAGATATTGAACTCACTCGTCCCGGAATTGAAGTAGTCCACCGCGGTCCTGAAACCAAGGCCCTCGTTAAAATCATCAAGCATGTTTACCGGGCAAACCCGGATACAGGCTTTGCAGTCATTACACTTGGAATTGTCGACGCGCAGGCTGTGCTTCAGGATGTGCGCCTGGACTTTTCCATCATCCTTCTTGATTTTCTTGAGGTCACTGTAGGGAAGGATCTTGACCTTATCATGCGTGCGCACCCTGTCCAGGGCAGGATTTACGAAGGCCTTTTCAGGGCGTATGATCCGGTCCCTGGGTATCCTCTCCGCGCCCAGGGAGGGAAATTTTTCGACGAGGGTAACCGCAGCACCTGCCTCGGCTTTCTCAAGCGCGGCCTGGATCCCTTGCAGGCCGCCTCCGACGATCAACACATTCTTGTTTTCCACTTTGTTATACCTCTTGGGGAGCTAGTTGAAACAGGGGTGACCGCTCTGAAATTCCTTCCATCGCCACCATTCCTTTTCTTTTGAGCGCGGTGACATAGCGGAAGACTCTCTCAGCCGGGATGGACAAGGCCACAGCCAGATCTTTTACCGATTGAGCCCCCTCTTTTAACGTGAGGAGGATTTCCTGCACCTCTGTTTCCTCAACAATGATCATATCCATGGCGCGGCCGAACTCGTGTTCGGTGAAAATTTCACCGTAGATGTTGCCGGTTGTGAGGAACGGGGTCCTTTTTCCAAGGATCCATCGGAATTTTTCGCCGGCAAGTACTGCCTCGGCTACCTCCAGCTTTTTGAAGATCTCGGGTGCATTCAGCGGGTCACCGCCCTGCCCGATGGGACCAAGTTTTTTGATCGTAGCATCGAATGCAGAGACAATCTCCACGAAGACAGAAGCCTCACCGGATGAACACTGCCTGAAGGCTAGGCGGTCCTCGTTCACACCGATGTGCTTCAAAAGCTTTCTCGTCATAGTAATCCTGGCCTGGGCCTGGTAATTTCCACTAATGTAATGACAGTCTCCGAAATAGCAGCCGACCACCACCAGGCCGTCGAGCCCGTTTTTGAAGGCCTTGGCAATAAGAGCAGGATCCAACCGACCGGTGCACATGAGCCGTACTATCTTGATATCAGGGGTATATTGTAGTCTGGAAACTCCAGCTAGATCAGCGGCTGAGTATCCTCACCACGTACAGCAAAAGGTCAGAATCTTGGGAACGAATTCAGCCAATGGAAACCTCCTTTAAGGATTGTTGCGTGTCGCCTGTTGTTTGTTGCCTGTCGAGCGTTTCATCATAAATTATTTGCCTGTTCGAACTCTTGGGGGCTCGACCACTCAGCCGCCCAGGTATGCATCAAGTTCGGCGGTTATCTGCTGGTCGGTAAAGGAGTTGATGGTCAGGGCATGCTGGTAGCAGGTGGCCGCACATACGCCACATCCTTTACACGCCACGTCAATAACATGGACCTTTCTGCCCTTCTCGGTCTGGTGTATTTCAAGGGCGCCATAGGGGCAGAGGGCCACGCAGAGGCCGCACCCCCTGCAGGCGTCTTCATTTGAAAGCACGGAGATGACCGCTTCCACCACCACTGATCCCTTGGATAGGGGGATGGAGGCGCGGGAAGCAGCACCGAGTCCCTGGGCTATCGTTTCTCGGATATTTGCCGGAAAGTGAGCACTGCCACAGATAAAAACGCCGTCCGTGGCAAAATCCAGGGGCCGCAATTTGACGTGTGCCTCCAGGAAGAAGCCATTTTCATCTACCGGGACCCTGAGAAGTTGTGAGGTTTCATGGGCCTGCCCGTTGGCCACAAGAGGCGTGGAAAGCACCACCAGATCGGCAGGAAGATCCATGTCCCTTCCAAGCAGGGCATGGTGGACCTTGACGCCTTCAGGACTTACTTCCGGTGGGGTCGCAGGATCATAATTGATGTAGCGGACGCCCTTGGCCTTTGAATCGCGGAACATCTCCTCATTTTCAACGCCGTACATCTGCATATCCCGGTAAAGAATAGAAATCTTTGCATCGGGGATTTCATCCCGGATCAGCGTGGCGTTTTTCACGGCAGTCTGGCAGCATATCCTGGAACAGTATGGGCGCTCTTCGCTGCGACTGCCCACACACTGAATGATCACAACATTCTTGATTTCTCGGTCCAGGCCCTCCTTTAGGTGACCCTCGAGTTCATGTTGTGTGATTACTCTTTGGCCATCGTAGCCATACAATCCATTGGGAACGAGGGGCTTGGCCCCAATTGCCACGATGATCACACCTATATCAATTTTTTTGATACCTGCTTCTGTCTGGATATCTACCTTGTATTTTCCGATAAATCCGTCTACCTCGGTTACCTTGGCATTTGTGAATATGGTGACCTTGGGGTGATCAGTCAGCGCCTTTATCTTTTCCTGGGCAAATGCTTCCGCGCTGTTCATGCCCGGCCCAAGCTTATTGAGGCTGTTAAGCATGCCTCCCAGCTTTTCTTCTCTTTCCACCAGCACCACTTCATAGCCACGGTTTGCGAGGGCCAACGTGGCTGTCATGCCGGCCACACCCCCTCCGATGACAAGGCCGCGGGGACAGACTTCCGACATGATGGGTTCCTTGGGCTCCAGCAGGGCCGCCTTGGCAACGCCCATGCGTATCAGGTCCTTGGCCTTGGCGGTGCCGGCTTCTTTTTCATGCATGTGCACCCAGGAGCACTGGTCCCTGATATTGGCCATCTCGAAAAGATAGGGGTTCATACCCGCTTCCGCACAGGAACTCCTGAAAAGGGGCTCATGTGTCCTGGGCGTACAGGATGCCACTACCACCCGGTTGAGATTCTGCTCCTTGATCCCCTTTTTTATTTCATTGATTCCCGTCTCGGAGCAGGTGTAAAGGTTCCTCTGCACGAAGGTCACGTTGGGCAGGGTCTTGGCGAATTCCTCAAGTTCTTCCATCTCGAGATACCCGGCAATGTTGGATCCGCAGTGGCAGATGAATACCCCAATCCTGATCTCTTGATCATTGTTCTCAGGCAACGGCTTTCTCCTTTTCTACGTCCTCTTGAAAGGCGATTTCTGCGGCACGTTCCGCGGCGCTGGAGGCCTGTGCTACCGATTCAGGAACATCCATGGGTGATTCCGCGCACCCGCACACAAAAATTCCCGGAATCGTCGTGTCCACCGGGGAAAGGGGACTTGTCTTGACGAACTGGTACTCGTCAAGATCGATCCCCAGGATTTGGGCGATGCCCACAATACCCTTTGAAGGGGCACAGGCAGTGGCCAGGATCACCATCTCAAACTCCTCGGCCTTCACTTTCCTCTCCCGTGTGTCCTCATAGATGACAACCGGATTGTTATTGGGGCCCTTGGTGATTTCAGCTACCCTCCCGCGAACATAGGTGATCCCCGATTTGTTGCCGCCCCGGATCTTGTACTCCTCGAATCCTTTTCCAACGGCACGGATATCCATCCCGAAGATGGTTGATGTGGTCTCGGGCTCGTGCTCGTTGGCGATGATCGCTTCCTTGATGGAGTGCATACAGCAATACCCGGAGCAAAACGGGTAAAATCGAAAGTCCCTTGAACCCACGCACTGGATGAAGGCCAGTTTCTTTGCCGGACGAAAAGCCTCCGCCTTCTTCTTCATGTCTTCCAGGGGTTTCTCGATGGCTAAGTGGGCCTCGTATTTTTCCGCCCATTTCCTGTGATCTTCATCATCGTACTTGCCGCCCTGAAATTTTCCGTAGAAGGTCTTTGAATTTTCCCCATGCTTTTCTTCATAACGCGCCAGGGTCTTGGCGGATTTCTTTGCCTTCTTTTCTAGGGCCTCGATTTCCGCTTCAACGGCCAGATCGGAGGGCCTGTCCACGTGCCCACCTGTCGGACCGCTGGCACTCAGGAGCCTTTCAAACTGGATGGCGGTTACCACATTGGGTATTTCCTGGAAGCGGTATTCCGGGATGCGTGACGGGTCAAAGACATCGTATCCTGCCGCCACAATAATGGAGGCCACGTCAAGGTCCAGGATCTGATCTTTCTGGTCAAAGTTGATGGCATCAGCCTGACAGGTTTTTGCGCAGATTCCGCATTTTTTGCCGTTCAACTGGCGGCAGTAGTCCGGGTCAATGGTCCGGGTGGACGGGATCCCCTGGGCAAATAAAGGATAGATCGCCTTCCGTGTACCCAACCCTTCCTCGTACGCATCGGGAACGATTGTCGGACATGTCTCACTGCAGGCACCGCATCCGGTGCACTTGTCCTCTTCCACGTACCGGGCTTTCTTCCGAACCGTTGCCTTGAAGGCACCGGCCTTTCCCTCTACCTTTTCCACCTCGCTGTAAGTCAGGAGATCTATGTTAGGATGTCGACCGACATCCAGCATCTTCGGCGAGAGTATTCAGATGGCACAATCGTTGGTGGGAAACGTCTTGTCCAACTGGGCCATCTTGCCGCCGATGCTGGGGAGCTTTTCCACCAGGTGTACCTTGATGCCCATATCGGCGAGGTCAAGGGATGATTGCATCCCTGCGATTCCACCGCCAATCACGAGTATGTCCTTGCTCACAATGTCTTCCTCCGCTTTATGAATGCTGAACCGGGGCGTGCCTTATTTGAGGTGCTCCGCCACCAGGTCATACAGATCGTCGATTTCTATGTCCAGATCAAAGGCCGATTTTGCGCACCGGAAGTGGATCTGGCACTTGGGACAGGCCGTGATCAGGGTTCCTGCCCCGGTGTTCCTTGCCTCGGCCAACCGCTGGACCTGGATTTCCTTGGAGCAACTGGAACAGTTCATCCAGCCGGAGGTCCCGCAGCAGACCGCGTTTTCACGGGAGCGGGGCATCTCCACCAGTTCCAGGCCGGGAAGGGCTTCCAGAATATTTCTGGGGGCGTCGTAAATGCCGCTGAGCCGCCCCAGTCTGCATGGATCATGGTAGGTCACTTTCTTTTCCGATTCCTGGAACTCCACTGTGCCTTCCTGGATCTTTTCTGAAAGAAAATCCAGGATGTGGACCGGTTCGAATCCAAGTTCACCAAAATAATCGGGGTAAATATTCTTGAACGTATAATATCCTTCGGGACAACTGAACACCACTCGCTTTGCGCCTGAATTTCTGATGATATCGATGTTCAACCGGGCCAGTTTCTTGAAGGTCTCTTCATCTCCATTCCAGAGGGCGTCGTGGCCGCAGCATCGTTCATCATTGCTCACCACCGGTTCAATACCGCACCCGTTCAGGATCTTCAGAACGTTCCGGGCGTTCCGAACGGAACCGGCGTCAATGTCCCTGAAAATAACGTCAAAATAGGGCCTGCATCCCACGAAATAGAAGATATCACCTTTATCGGCGGTTTTCCCATCCTCGATCCAGAACGTCCTGTCCTGCGTGATGTCCTTGGTTTGGATGGCCCAGATGGACTGGAGCATTCCGTTGTGGGTGAGGGTGCCGTCAATCCCTGCGGCTCGGGCTTCCCCTCTGATAAGGCGGATGAATTCCGGAAAATTGATGTTGGCAGGGCATCGCACGCTGCACTGGGCACATGTCAGGCAATTCCAGATGGTGTCATCAGAGACCTCTTCCAGACCATAGAGCGAGCGCTCGATAATTTGCCTGGGCGAAAAGTCAGGAAAGACCCTCGCCACGGGACAGCTCCCGGTGCAGACACCGCAATCAAGACAGTAATAGGTCTGGGTCATGTCAATCAATTCAGGAATAGCAGTCATTACAAACCTCGAAATGTGGGCGCTTCTCAGGCCGCCTGTTTCAGCGTTGACGGTCCAAGAGCCATAATTTTTTCAGTAAAAGATGTGGCCAGTTCCGCGAAACGTGTCCCTTCTGCGGAGGAAACCCACTCCAGGCTCAGCCTGTCCAGGTTAATGCCGAGAACCTTTACCAGTTCCCGGGTCATGTTGAACATCCTTTCGGCTTTTACATTACCGTCCAGGTAATGACAATCGCCGATGTGTCACCCCGCCACCATCACACCGTCGGCCCCCATTTGAAAGGCCTTGAGGATGAAGCTGGGATTCACCCGGCCGGAGCACATGACCCGGATGAGTTCCACATTGGGTGGATACTGAAAGCGGCTCACGCCTGCCAGGTCTGCTGCTGAATAGGCACACCAGTTGCAGGCGAATATGACAATTCTAGGACTGAATTCTTCTCCCATATCGACTCCTTATTGATTACCTTAACCGGTCGGCTGCGATTTCTTAGCCGGAGAATGCAGCCTCCACCATGGTGAGTATTTCCTGGTCATCATAATGAAAAACCGACGCGGCTCCCGTGGGGCAGGCGACGGCGCAGGCCCCGCACCCCTTGCAGAGCGCCTCGTGCACAAAGGCCGTGGTCTGGCTATCTTCGTTTTCCTGCAAGACAACCGCGTTGAAAGGGCAGGCCTCCACACATTTCCCGCAGCCCCTGCAAAGGTTTTGATTTACATGGGAAACAACCCCTTCAGCGGTAATTTCGTCCTGCGCGAGCGCCACAGAAGCGCGGGAGGCAGCGGCCTTGGCCTGGGCGATACTCTCTTCAATGGGCTTCGGGTAATGGGCCATGCCGGCCATGAAAATTCCGTCCGTCGCGAAATCAACCGGACGCAGCTTGGCGTGTGCTTCCATGAAAAAGCCGTCTTCGTTCAGGGGGAGCTTAAACATCTGCGCAAGAGATTCATTATCCCGCGGCACGATGGCCGCTGCGAGGACCAGGAGATCGGCACTGATTTTTATGTCCCTTCCAAGGATGTGATCCCTGGCTGTTATGCTAATAGTATTTCCTTCCTTTTCTACCTTTGGTTTTCCATCAAGGGAATAACGAAGAAAGAGAACACCCTGTTTTCTGGCTTCGCGATAAAGGGCTTCCCTCTGACCGTAGGTGCGAATGTCCCGGTAGAGGACATATATGTTCATGTCCGGGTTCAGTTCCTTGAGTTCCAGGGCGGACTTCATAGTATGGGTGCAACAAACCTTGGAACAGTAGGGTCTTTCCGGTTCCCTGGAGCCGACACACTGGATGAAGACAGCACTTCCCGCTTCTTTGACAGCCGGATCACCCCGTCTGAGGGCATCATCCAGCCCCAGGTGGGTCATGACCCTGTCATCCTGCCCATAGAGATATTCGGAAGGCTGGTATTCTTCAGCGCCAACGGCCACCACCACGGCACCATGCTCAAAGGTCTTCTCAGAACCCTTCTCTGAAATGGTTGTTTCGAAGTTGCCTACAAACCCACTTGCGGCTTTTACGGTTGCATCGGTATATACATCAATGAGGGCGTGATTTGTTACCGCCCTCACCATTTCTTCAATGCTGCCGCCGATATCGTCCCCACGCCATGTCTGCAAAAGTCTGCGGCCGTTCCCTCCCAGTTCATCCGACTGTTCAACCAGATGAGTATGAAACCCCTGATCGGCAAGGCCCAGGGCGGCTGTCATTCCTGAAATACCTCCGCCAATGACGAGGGCATCGTGATTGACCGAGATGGACGGCTGGAGAAGGGGCTGGATCAAATTCGCCCGCGCCACCGACATCCGCACAAGGTCCTTTGCCTTATCAGTGGCCTTGTCTTTTTCTTTTGCATGAACCCACGAGCACTGGTTCCTGATGTTGGCCATTTCAAAGAGATACTTATTTAGACCTGCGTCCCGCAGGGTCTCCTGGAACAGGGGTTCGTGGGTCCGGGGAGTACAGGCAGCAACCACAACCCGTGTCAGGTTTTCCCTCTTGATGGCCTCTTTCATCCTGTCCTGGGTATCCTGGGAGCAGGTAAAGAGATTTTCTTCTACGTACGTAACACCCGGCAGCCCTCTCGCGTATTCTGCGACGCCTGGGACGTCCACGATGCCGCCGATATTGGTCCCGCAGTTGCACACAAAAACACCGATACGGGCGCCTTCTCCTGACACATCTGTTTCTTCGGGATAAATTTTCGTCTTGACTAGGCTACCCCTTGCCTCCGATAACTCGGCCCCTGCATCACAGGCAGCGGCGCTGGCTTCCATAACTGAATAGGGAATGTCTTTTGGCTCTTGAAAGGCACCACAAACGTATATGCCCTCCCGGGAGGTCTCCACGGGGTTGAACACACCGGTCTGAACAAAGGCATCCTCATCCAGTTCGATCTCCAGGCGTTGAGCCATATCCAGGAGTTCTTGCGGTGTTTCAAGACCAACTGAAAGGACGATCATGCCAAAGATTTCGCTTTGCATATCGCCGTTTTCATCGGCATAACGGATAATGAGATCATGGGTTTCGGGATCCTCACCGATACTATGAATCCTGGACCGAATGAACCGGACTTCCTGTTCTTCCCTGGCGCGGTTATAGTATCGCTCGAAATCCTTTCCATAGGTTCTCATATCCATAAAAAATATGGCAGTGTCCACGTCATGATCGGCATGTTCTTTGGCAACCACAGCCTCTTTTATGGCATACATACAACAGACTGATGAACAATATGCATGATCACAGGTGTTAATATCCCTCGAACCAACACATTGGAAAAAGGCGATTTTCTGGGGTTCCTTTTCATCTGAAGGCCTCTTGAGATGCCCCATGTAAGGACCGGTCGCACTTAGAATCCGCTCGAATTCCATGCTGGTGACCACATTGGGGTAATGTCCGTACTGGTAAGTATCATACTTGCTTGGGTCAAAGGGCTCAAACCCGGGTGCCAGGATAACGGAGCCCACATTGATAGAAAGGATTTCCTCTTTTTGGGCGTGTGTCTCCAGGGTAATCGCCTGGGCCTTGCAGGCATTCACGCACTCGTAGCATTCGCAGCAACCGCCACAATTGAGGCACCGGCCTGCTTCCTTCCTCCCTGTCTCCTCGTCCACGAGAAGGTTGACTTCTTTGAACCCTGAAAACCTTTCCTCCACCGGCAAAGTAGGCGCTTTCATGCGGTGCAGGGTTGGTTCATCATCAGAGATTTCCAGCCAATTTGTCCCCACCGGTGGCTCTTCCTGCCATTCTGTGGGCAACTCTTCACCCCGGAGGTATTTGGCCATGTATCTGGCGGCCCTTTTTCCAGCATCCACAGCTTCAATGACCGTGGCAGGACCTGTGATAGCATCGCCACCTGCAAAAATCCCCGGGACATTTGTCTGCAGGGTCTCAGGGTTTACTTTCAGGAGGTGCCATCTCGAAATTTCAACGCCCGTTTCTTCACCCAGGAAATCAAGGTCGGGTTCCTGTCCGATGGCCGGGATGATATGATTCGCCTCCACAAAAAATTCAGAACCTTCAACAGGTATGGGTTTGCGCCGACCGGTGGTATCGGGTTCCGTCAGGCGTGTGCGGATGCACTCAATGCCTTTTGTTTTTCCATTTTCACTGACAATGTTCATAGGAGCGACTAAAAAGTGAATCTTGATTCCTTCTTTTTCTGCTTCTTCAATCTCCTCCGGTTCTGCCAGCATCTCGGTGCGGGAACGACGATAAATAATATGGGCTTCATCAGCGCCCAGTCTCAAGGCCACACGGGCTCCGTCCAGCGCGGAATGGCCTCCGCCGATAATAACCGCCTTTCCTTCAATTCTTTTCAGACTTCCTACATGAGCTTCTCTCAGAAAAGAGGTTACATCACTGACTCCTTCAGATTCCTCCCCCCGTATGCGGAGCATCAGGCCCCTCCATGCCCCGGGACCCAGGAAAATCGCTTTGGCCCCGTGCTTCTGGAGTTCCTCGATCGTGATATCTTTGCCAACGGCTGTATTTGTGAATATCTCGATACCGTATCTCTTGAGATTCTCGATTTCATTATCAAGGACAGATCTGGGCAGACGGTGTTCTGGGATGCCATATCGCATCATGCCGCCCGCCTCGGGCATTGCCTCGTAAATGCTCACCTTGTATCCTTCAAGGGCGAGGAAATACGCCGCGGAGAGCCCTGCAGGACCTGATCCCACAATAGCAGCCTTCTCCTCTTTCACTGTTACTTCCGGCACCGGAATATCACTGAGGTTCGTGTGATCAGCCGCCACTCTCTTCAGTTCCCGGATGGCAATTGGTTCATCTACCTCGCCCCGGCGGCAGCTTTTCTCACAAGGATGTGGGCAGACCCGCCCCAGCACACCGGGCAAAGGCAGGTCCCTCATGATGATTTTCGTAGCCTCCAGGTACTTCCCTTCTTTGACCATCTGCACATAGCCCTGAACATTAATGTTGGCAGGACATGCCATCCTGCAAGGGGCTTTGTCCAACTTTTCTATGGCGAAAGAACCGGGAATAGCCTGCGCGTATGGTTTATAGGTGGCCTTTCGAATAGCCAACCCAGTGTCATATTCGCTGGGCCGCACAACCGGACAGACTTCGGCACAATCACCGCACGCGGTACATGCGTCAGGATCTATATATCGCGGCCTTTTTCGAAGGCTTACCTGGAAGTCTCCCTTTCCCCCCTGGATATCTTCCACATTCGCACAGGTATGGAGTTCAATATTGATATGCCGGCCGACCTCGACCAGTTTGGGGGAGATAATTCACATGGCACAGTCATTGGTAGGGAATGTCTTGTCGAGCTGGGACATGACCCCGCCGATCGCCGGTGATTTTTCCACCAGGTGAACAAAAAAACCGGAATCTGCCAGATCCAGGGCCGCCTGCATGCCGGCAATACCGCCACCGACCACCATCACTGATCCTTGGACATTCTTGGATGTTTCTGCCTTCATTACTGGCTCCTCAATGGTACGAAAACAAAATGTTTGCCACTTCTCTGCTGAGCTTTCACCTTTTGTCTGTTTCCTGT
>Ga0315535_1000263_pt1 | contig 36679 bp, 39 predicted proteins | sample SalMarSW160220MG_2_FD_203092 | JGI IMG/M metagenome (GOLD analysis project Ga0315535, IMG submission 203092) | Salt marsh sediment microbial communities from the Plum Island Ecosystem LTER, Massachusetts, United States - Salt Marsh Sediment SW1602-20 ... | reverse complement strand
GGTGATAGTTGTTAGTGGTGATTTGTTTGCTGAGGCAGGGCCAAGGATTGCGGAGCAGATTGCGGTGGCAGCCGAAGCGTTTTACCCAGAACTCTTTAATTCAACCTCTTAACCCCTCTTTTATTTAATGTGAATCAATCTTGGTGGTTGAAGAATATTCGTAGCAAGAAAGTAATAACCTGCTTTTTGATTCTAACTTTTCTCCTGTGCCTTTGGGGCTTAATATTTTTGACAGTGTATGCTCAAGAATCAGTTGTGGATTGGTCGCCCACTTTCCATCATGATTTAGCTCACACAGGTTATACTGCATCAACTGGGCCGCTTACAAACCAATCTTTGTGGATTTTCCCGACCAAAAATTCCATTGAATATTGTTCTCCTGCAATAGTGGATGGTGTAGTTTATGTGGGTTCTCAGGATTCCAATTTTTATGCTTTGGATGCTGCACGTGGCTCCAAAATTTGGAGTTACACTGTTGCTGGTCCGATAAAGTCTTCCGCATCGGTTAGTGATGGCGTTGTTTATTTTGGTTCACGTGATCATAACGTATACGCGTTAAATGCTAAAGATGGTAGTTTAAGATGGAATTTTACGACCGGTGGCGAGGTGTATTCTTCTCCTATTGTCGTTAATGCTGTGGTTTATGTTGGGTCAAATGACCACTATATGTATGCATTAGATGCCTCATCGGGCACTCTGATCTGGAGCTTTAAAACTAGTAATTTTGTTTATACTAATCCAGCATTTGTTGGCGACGTGCTTTATGTAAACTCTTATGACACCGCCTATGCCCTCAACGCTGCTACCGGGACAAAAATATGGAACTTCACAACTCTTGGTCCTCTGTATTCTTCTTCTGCAGTAGTTAACAACGTTGTCTATTTTGGATCGGGTAACTCGGTATATGCTTTAGACGCAAAAACAGGCAATAAAATATGGAGTTACGCGACAAGTGGAACTGTGGAGTCTTCTCCAGCGGTCACCAATAGTTTGGTGTACATAGGCTCTGATGATGGCTACATCTACGCTTTTAATGCTCTTTCAGGCGATAAAGTATGGAGCTATAAAACTGGCGATAAAATCGATTCAAGTCCTACAGTAGCAGACGATGTAGTATATGTCGGTTCGTGCGATAATAACGTCTATGCATTGGATGCTACAACGGGCAGCAAAATATGGAGCTACACAACTGGAAGCCCTGTGGAATCTTTTCCCTCAATCGCTAATGGTGTACTCTACATAGGCTCGAATGACAACAACATTTACGCTTTTGGCTCAATTACGGTTCCTCAACCATCCCCACCTTTACCTTCAGATTCGCCTACTATTTCATTGTCTACGTCTTTGCCAAATAACGAGGTTTTCTCCGTTGCGCTCACAGCCTCAGTTATCATTGCCATAATTGCAGTAGCAATTGGAGCTGGTTTGTTGTTATACTCTAGAAGAAGTAGACTTTAGCGAGCCTTCACTTGTCGGAGCCAGTTAAATTTTATTAATACGTTCTGGCTAAAGAAAGAATCCAAGATTACTATATTTCTTTGAAATCCGCCAAAGCTTTATCCAGGTCCATTGCTGCATTGAAAGATAAATCATCATTGTCATATTCAATTCTTTTTAGACCCTTAAAATTAGAGGGAAGCTCAACTTTTCTCTCAACCAATAAGATCACTTGCGTATTGTATTTCAGATAAGTCGCATTGATTTCTGAGATAACATTAGAATTAAGGACATAAAGACCGCTATACCTTCTCTCCTGTTCAGCAGCAGCGATATTAATTATTGCACAATCACAGTTCTTCATTAACCCAAATTTACTATTTGAAATAGGAACAGTGCTTTCTTCTTTATCACCCATTACATAGTCATAATGAAGAAAATCTAACATTCTTTTAACTTGCTCAGCAACTTTGCTATCACTGTTAGAAATGAAGACTCGCGGTTTTTTCAGCCCATCTTTTTGGAGGTCAATAGGCATTTTTTCAAAACTTACTGTTTTTGCAACTTGATCGTTTGTTGTATACATAACAGGAGCTTCAAAAGTAACCTTTGAAAGAGCAAGGTTTTTGATTCTAGCAGAGAAGCGTTTGTTTAATAGTTCATTTATACGTAACAGTTGAAGCTCAATTCCATTTTCCATAGCTGTTACTCTTCCTTCTATGGTATCCTTGTCAAAATCGAAAGCAACAACTGTACCCTTTTGCGCTTTTCCTTTTATTAAAACTTTGACGAAGTTTTCAACCTCGGCCAAGCTTACCTTATCGGATTGTATAATTAAAAGTGGTTGTCCCCCCTCAGTAAAACCGTTTATTCCAGATGAAGGCTCGCTTGGTTTGCCATTAAATTTTTTGATAACCCATTCCTGGAAATGATTTGATGAAAATCTTTTCAAGCTTTTTTCATTAACCTTTTTCCTCTTGAAAATTATGAATGCAGACGTGACTCCGATAACTACTGCAACCACAGCTATGATTCCAATTATTAGTAAAAAGTCAAGGGTACTTCCTTGGGTTGTTGCTTCGGTTGGCGTTGGAGTTGCTGTAGTTCCCGGGGCCACTGTTTGGCATTGGGATATTTGGAATGTAGATGCAACTGAAAAAAGGAAAAATGCGATAATAATGGATGTAAGCATTTGTTTTTTCATTTTTTCTCTCCTTTATAGGTAAGTGGTTAACTCCCGACCATAGACTAATGCCTGTGTTGGGTGGAGAGTTATTGTTATGTGACTTTAAAAAACTATTGAATAGAAATATTTGGCCGCAATTTTTCGACGTCAATTTTATGTTTTGGTGCAGGGAGTCGATTTCAAACCGCAATAGCTTGCTCGTGACGGTAATCCAAGGTTTGGCAATATCGCAGTTTGATTGTATTGGCATGCAGGAATCATATTCTTTTTACGTAGAAAAATGCTGGATTAACCGTGATGTGAATGTAAATCGATAAACAAAAAAGGAAAGGTTAAGGGAGAGTTGCTGGTTTGTGGCTATTTACGCTTCTTGTACGCGAATACTCCAGCTACGACCACGATTATAGCGATTGCAGCTGCACTCAGGTAGATGTAGTGGACTGGTATTCCACTTTGAGTTGTGGCGGTTTGAGGTTCTGTTGTACTTTCGAGTTCTGCCACAGTCCAAGTTGAGAAGTGGTCAGTGTTGCACACTATGTACCCGTTTTGGTCCATGAAGCTCTCAACAGGTGCCCATTGTGCCTGTGTCATGTTCCAGTACATCCAGGTTAGTTTTGAGGCGTTAACTTCTCTATTTAGCTCTTGACTTAGTTCTGTTTGGTTTATGTGTAATCTTATCTGCGCCGTCAATTGCAATTCAGCGTTGGGTTCTATGCCTAAGTAGAAGTTCAGAGATCGTTCCATAACCTGTTCGCCCAGAAGTGGTGATTCGTACATGTTCATCGTTAGTGTCATTGTCTGATTTGGATCCACGGATAAGCCCAGGATCTTGGGTGTTACTTTTGGATCTGAGTTGAAGACTACATCACAGTTCTTTGAACAGTTCATTAGCATGGTCATGTTTCTATATTGGAATAGAGTTGATTCTCCAGCTGCAATTTGCGCCATTTCAGCTACGGGTGTAGTGTCGGTTTTATTGTATTGTACTGCATTGTCAGGGGCACCTGGCACATCTGGATATTTACTATCACTCGAAGGTTCTCCAGATCCAGCCGCAGCTACGCATAAAGGTACAATATATGCAACAATCAACAAAGCCATTGCGAAGGCACCTAGTTTTTTTCCGTTTATTTTTCTTGATATCATCGTAAATCACGTGATATGATGTATGTTGCCCCTGACTTAAGGGATACTTTGAAATAAGCGTTCCAAAACTTGGAACACACCATTTTTATGCTTCAACGATCTAACTTCTGCCAACAGGCACAGGTTAAGCTTGACGTTTCTCAGCCTTGCAAGATACCAGGCTTGAGTCTCTGTTGAATATGACCTAATTGCGTTTACGAACAAATAAGAAGCTGTATGGACCCTAATCGTGAGCCACCTCTGGCTATAAGTCTCATTGCCTATAAACTCAATAATCGTTTACCTAAACCAAGCACCAACACAATAGTCCTCACTGGCTAGGAATTATAGTTGGCTCTTTATTCCGGCATTGGGAACTTGACTGTATAGTGTCATTGTAACTGGAGGTCCAATAAAAAAGAGATTGGGCGATTCCAATCGAATATTTGATTGTTACACAATCGCAATCGCAGCAGAAATTCTCAATGAGATATTTGTTGCTGGTGGAAAAGAGCACTTAGCATCAAAGATGTTGAGCAGCCTTATGGATTTAGTGAAGGAAGACATAGTAGCAATCGAGTTCTCGGTTGAAAAGATGGAAAAGATTTCGAGGTAGAAATGCGAGAGTGGTCTCCAAAAATGCATTGGAGGAGTCTTTGGAACTGATTAAGCGTCTTGAAGGGTTGGGGCTTGTGGATATAATAAGAATTATCTTGAAAATCAAGTTTAACTTCAGATAGAGAAACAAAAATGAGAGGTTGGGAAACGACTTTCCTTTTTTCTTATGGATGGCCGCCAATGCCGCTATTGCCTGAACCGGAGCCGCCACTGTTGATAGGTCCTTTTTGCGCTTGATAATTGCTTATTTCTTGATTCATCAACTGCTCCATTTGTTGGACCATTTGGCTGATTGATTCGCAATCTTCCAGGGCACGGTTAAAGTTTTGCTCAGTTTGGGCGGTTTGAATACGGTTTTGGAGGGATTCCATAAATTGGCTTTCAGTTTGGTAACCGTAAGATTGCAGCACACCTGTGAAGTCAACGCCTTGATTTTTACCGTATCTGATTCTTTCTTGGATTCTTTCTTGGATTCCTTGGCAGTAGTTGTTTAGTCTCCAAGTGTTAGATTCTTCAGCTTGCCCTTTCAGGTATTGATAGACTTCTGAGATGTTTTGTTTAGCTTCCAGAAAAGCTGATCTAGCTGCTGTTATATCGCCATCAAGCAGCAACGTTTTAGCTTGGTTCAGTAGTTCTTTGGTGTCATCTAATAATTTCAAGATCTCTTGTGGGGATCCATCAGGTAGTATTTCTTCGAGGTTGTCTATTCTTTGAAGATCACGTGTTATGGCTTCCATAATCGCCTGATTTTCAATTAAGTCTCCTTTTTCGAGATCGGCTGCTTGGAGTATTGCATGTAGGGAGCTGTAAACTTCTCTGAAAACGCTCAAAGCTTGCACCGTGGAATCTATGGAATCTTGGTATTCAGAGTTTGCCAATGCTGTTTTTGCGGTTTCTAAGTATGCTAAGCCAGTTAAGAACAACGTTGCATTTTCTTTGAACTCATAAGTGAGACCGGCGGTTTGGATTTGTGCGAGGGCGTGTTGGTCTGCGTTTATCATGTTGATTAGGTTTTGGGTTTGTTGGGCTGCTTTTTCAGCGAGTGTTAATATTTGTTGTGAGGGGGCAGTTTGAATCTGTCCTTGCGCTACGAGTATTGCAGGAGTTGTCGTCAATATGATTGTTGCTAGTATTGCTATTATTGTGACTTTGCTTTTTTTGAGCATTTCATATCACCGATAGTATTATTTCTTAATCCTCCAATTAAGGGACACTTTGAAACAAGCGTTTCAAGACTTGGAACAATAAGTTAAAGCGCTCAAAATTGTAAATTGCTCACATGATCGGTGTGCTTAAATTATTCAATTTTTGGTGAAACTAACGCTGTTTTTTTATAGTCCCCAGCTTTGTGCAGCAGTTTGGTGAGGAGGCTCTTTTTCAGGTTTCTCTTTTTTCTCGATGAACTTAAATCTGTTAATTTTTACAGTTTCACCTTCAACAGAGACCCAATGAGTGTTGTTTAGGTCTCGGTGGTAGACAAACTTGTTTACTGCATGCTGCAGTTCCTGAAGTGACACATTTTCTGAATCTACTCTCAACTTCTCCTCAACTTGGGAAACTGGAACTTTGAGGTGAAGTTGAAGAAAACTTGATAGGTTTTCTTTTTCGTTTTGTAAATCGCCTAAGTCAACTTTGAGTTCACTTTGAGGTTTAATTTTGTGCCCAAAAAACAACAGTACTCACCTATGAGGGTAAGCTATTCTGATATTAAAAAAGTTTGAGCAGTAGCATTGGTAGAACATTCTTTGTAAAAACCAAGAGTAAATCTATTAATAAAGACAGATCCATTTCCTAAAAGTAGCTGATTTTAAACTCGCCGTTCTGCCCCAGCTTGCTTGCCCACTAAAAGTACAGGTGCAAAGACTAAATCAGTAAGCATATTCTTCAATTCATCTAAAGGCTTCAAGTCTTTCCCATGAGAAATAAAGATCCTCTTCTTCACCGTTGGCCGTTTTTTGATTCCAATTTGAACTTTCCTTTGCAATTAGCAATTGTAACCTAGGACACTAATTATTTGTGTTATCTTTATTGCACTATCTTTGAAACTAAGTCTGCACAGTCATTTGCCTCGTTGCCATCTAATATCAATTTTAAGGTGACGTCTTCATTTTGGGTAGCATGGGCTATTTGATTCGCAAATGATGTGAAATCGTCCTCTGAAAACGTACTTGAACCTGTAGCCCCAAACACTCCTAATCTTACATTTATCGGAACCGTCTTCAAGAATTCCCCAATCGAGCTGCTGACTTGTCCGAAATACATTGGACCTCCAGCGACAATCACAGCATAGCCAGTTTTGTTGCCGGTCGTCTCGCTTCGCACTCCCGCTAAGTCAACTGTGTATCCTTCTGCTTGAAGGATATCTGCAATCTTTGCCGCATCCTGTTTTGTGGCGCCAGAGAAGCCGGGGTCGTAAACAACCAATGCGCGCCCAATCGGGATGCCTGTTGGATTTAGAGTTTCACTGCCAGTTGCCCCGTAGCTCGATATGTCTAAACTTAAAGTGGCAAACGCTGAAACGATTAAGACAAGTATGACAGCAAAAACAATTATTATAATTTTCAAAAGTCTTCTCATTTAAACTCCTTCAATTATTTTATTTCACGAGCAATTCAGGGAATAAGGTTTTCCTTCAATTTGGTTGCCATTTCGTTAGCGTAGTTTTTTGTGCATTCTATCTCTCCTTCGACAAGTGGACCTTTCCAACCTTGCACAAGGCCTTTCAAAACGGGCATCAGTTGGTTCATCTTCTTCTCCTCGAGTTTCTCGGCGATCTTCTCTGCTGCGCTCCAGTTTTTGTTCTCTTCACGAGATTTCTCAACGTTCTCTGGGTTTTCTGTGTCGAAAGCAATGAAGGGCTTGTTTGTCCATTCCTCACTTTTTATTTTGCCTAAGAAGAACTTCATTGCAAAGCTCATGGCGCCGTATTTTGTTGGAGAGCCAAGAGCTAGAAAATTGTATTCCTTTCCGCTTAATTTCTTGATTTCTTTTATGTGGAAAACATCGGTTTCAATTCCTGCCTCTTTTAGCGTTTCTGCAAGTGTTTGAGCAATTTTCTGGGTGTTTCCGTAGGAGGTGTCGTAAATGATTATTCCTTTCATTGTTGACCCTGATTTGGGGTTTTTGTTTGTTTTAGAATATTAATTTTTGCCTTGAATTTCGACCATAAGCGCGGGAGATGGCAAGAAATAACTACTGAAAAACGCTTTCCACATCGCCAGGTGGCACCTCTAGAGTTTATTCATATTTATGCTGGGGATTCAAGGTCTTTTAGTCCAGTTAACTGTCACAACGGTTATTTTATCGTTGCTCTTATCATAAATGACTTTCAGATACTTGTCTCCTTTCTTCTTGACTGCGATTTTACTGCCCAAACGAGACATTGTAGTAAAGTTGAGATTAAAATAATGATCCCTATGGTATGGCATGAGACGGTAAAGTGAACCATAACCTTGCATTTCTACACAACAAGCATTCTCAAGTACAAGGTTCCGTCTCTTTCGTGGAAAGAATCGCTAGTGAACAAGTCATTTTTGGCGTTATTAGGTAAAACTAATGCTATACCCAAATTGTGTGTATTTCTTTAATCAGCTTAAAGTGAGAATCATCAGTAACGACCACTGCGTTTAAAATAGCTGCCGTTGCAGCTATCATGCTGTCACCCATAGAAAGACGATACTTATGCCTCAACTCAGCAGAAACTTGTGCCACTTTTTCGTCCACAGAAACTACTTTGAAACTTTTCTGCAAAAGAGCAACTCTTAACTTTGCGGTTTCTCGTCCCTCGCGTGAAAGCGTTAATCGATACAGTTCATGCAATGCTACTGCAGAAACGTATTTTTCTCGATTTCTTTTTTCCGCGTTTGCTTTTCTTTGAAACTCAGGATCTTGCGAGTACAATGCTTCAACAAGAAACCTTGTGTCATAGACGCGGTTAGGCATCTTCTTCCCTTAGCCTGTCGAGTTCGTTTTTCATTTCTTCAACGGAAGCAAATTGTGCTCCTGAGCCGATCAGGTCCCAAAAAGATTTCTTCGGTTTGAAGAGAATGCCCTCCTCTGTTTCCACTACTTCTAATCTTGTTCCTTCCTCTATCTTGAACTTTTTGCGTAATCTAGCTGGAATCGTTGTCTGACCTTTTTTTGTTACTACAACTTCTGTTTCCATATGTCAGCCACGTCTTACCTTAGGGTAGTATTACGCTATTAAACGTAGCTATAACGATTGAACCAAAATTTCAACTTGTTTTTTGATGTTTTGTTTTCTTTGTGGGGATGGGTGTTTGTAGAGTTGGTCCTTCCCATCTTTGGGTTGTGGGAGGGTTTGGTTTTTTGGTTTGGGTTGTTTTTTTATTTGCGTTGGGGTGGGGAAGGCGACCTTTTTTCTCGTAGGTTATGTTGGATGGGCGGGATGAGGATGGGTAGAATGTTCTTTTCTGAGTTTATTGTCAGGTTACGTGACCTTTCAGCATTTCAAGGCAGTGTCTTTTCTATCTTTACTTTCCAATTTAAATACCACTGGCAAAACTAATGCGATGGAGTCCGATTCAAGTGCAGGGGGTTCGAACAGCTTAAGTTGCCCTGATGTTACTCGCAAGCTCCCTTTTTTCTCTGTGTATAAGGTAAATCTACATGTAACACGATTGTTAACATTATGGCAAAATCTCAATTCGTGAAAGGCCTTTACGAAACAAAAACAAAAATATTGGGGATGTTTTAGGGCTTTGCGAGAGTTATTTCCATCGTGGAAACCATTCGGGACCTGTTTTCGCCTTCTCTTGGCGGCATCTCGACGGTGTCGATTTTTATGTTCTTCACAGTAAGTTCTTTGATGAAGCGGTTTCTTGCGATTTCTGCACAGTCAACTGCTGTGGTTATTGCTTGGCCTCTTGCTTTTAGGGTGATTTCTTTCTGGCCTTCGGAAGAGAATGCTGTTATGATGGCGAGCACATAGCTCATTGGGGGTTTGTTTCCAACAAAAATAACGTCACTAGCTTTTTCAGACATGTATTTCACTCCTTTTTTAATGGTAGCATCAAGTATATAGTTACCGTATAATTCAGCAAAGCTACCGAGATCTTCCGTTTTCTGGGGTATAGTAGGAAAGGCTTCGGCGATTTTACTATTCTTCAACAAACTATAAAAAATAAAATCAAACATTCTTTACTATAACCCCCCTCCGTTTGCGGAAGATCTTTGCTCCATTTACTGCACAAACGGTCGAAGAATCAAACCTCGACCTTTTTTCCGTTGTTTATCCTGCCTAGAATGCACCTGCCGCGTTGGGCATCTCTGGCGTTATCTGTTGGGTAACGTCCCAGTACTCGATTATCTTGTCGCCAGTGAAGCGGAAGAGATGTATTTGCCTGAGGCCGCCTTGATCTGGCTTGGCTTTGTCGTTTAAGAGTTCGGTGTGCACGGCAACTGTGTCTCCTTCCTCTAGGGCTTGCTTGATTGTAAACTCTGCGTTCGGATACTGGCCTTTTCCTTGTTTGTTTGCTTTGTCCATCGCTTGAGTCAGGGTTTTAATGTTTCCGGCAAAGTAAGGATTATGGGTTTGGCAATCAGGCGAAAAATACTTCACGCCATCACTGAATTTGCCCGTTAGGCTGGGGCTTAAAAAGTCAATTGCCATTTTCTTATGATCCATAAAAATTCTCCATTAATAGGCATCTGCTCTGTGATAATAAATATTCTGCTCTTGCCGAGCCCGCAATTTTTTGCGGGCTTCGCCATTTTGTTCCCCATAGCACTAATTCCAAGGCGAAACAAACTACATTTCAAAGGTTCCAAAAGAGAAAAAGAAATTTGCAGTTTAGTAAGCTGGCTTTGAGTATGTTACTAATTTCAAGGTGCAAAAATATTTAGAAAACGCAAACTTAGCAAAAAGCACTCCCTATGTCGCCAGGACAAACCCCCTAGAGTTTATTTATATATGGTGCAGGGGGTGGGATTCGAACCCACGAACGCCTACGCGATAGGGTCCTAAGCCCTACTCCGTTGACCTGGCTTGGAGACCCCTGCAAACGGTTGCGCAGTGTGAAATAGGTTAGGTTGCTTTAATATTTATTACCTAAGTATTACATTGGTAGCAATTAAAGATTGAAACCATGTTACCAAACTTAACACTTAATCTCCAATTCAAACATTAAAACTTTTATCAAGCAAAAAAAGAGGATTAGTAAGCAAAGTGAGTATTACCGGGTGGTTCAGATGCAATTCAAACAAAAGGCAAATTATAGTAATTTTGAAAAGTCTGCGATTGCTGGTCTAAGGTTCCTTTGATTAGAGTAGTGAGGCAAACATGTTTAGTGGCCACATGTGATAAGGTTCATTCAAAAACATGCTTGCTTGTTCAATACCTTTTATTGTACTGAGTTGTTGTTTTAATCTAAATAATTCACTGAAATCTTTTATTGCAATTATTGGAAACAAATCTAAATCTCCACCAACATATTCCAGAACAACTATTACATTAGGTATTTTGAGAATTTCGGCTAAAATCTCTTGGGTTTGACTTCTATTTGTCAGCTTTAATCGCAGGTCCACCATCGCATTATATCCGAGTCTTTTTAAATTAATTGTTATTGTAGAGTTTATTAGCAAGGTTCCTTCAAGCTTGTTATATCTTTGTATAATCTTATTTATTGAAATATTAAGTTCTTTGGCGATTTTTGTGAAGGGTGTGCGAGATTTTTGTGAGAGTATTTTGGCAATTTGTCTATCTGTCTCATCCAACTCTATTTTTTTTAGGTTTGGTGAATTAGGTTTTTGCAAATCCCTACCACCGCTCTTGCTGATGGTATTTCTCAATATTAGGTTTTCTGGATATTCATTATTTGTTGTTTTCTTCCACAGAATAGTATTCACATATTTGACTAATGGATTGGCTTCAATATCCTGTATTATTTCTGATAGATATTGGATACCTTGCAAGCTAATTATGCAACCTATGTTTAGTTTTTCCAATGAGTTTTTGAATATCTTGCGAATGTAAGGTTTGCTTTTCAAAAATTCCATGACTTTACGCTCGTCTTCTATTTTTGTCATGATTTCGGCGGTGACGATACATTTATAACCTAATTTCTGCGGGTCCACAAGCATAATTTCTCCATTGATTATGCCTGCTTTCCACAAAAGACTGTATCGCTTTCTGATGGCATTAACTGAGATTTTACATTCTTTGGCGATTTTTGTGAAACTAGTTCGAGAGTCCTTCAGAAGTACTTTCATAATCCTTTCATCAATTTCATCTATTGCGGTGTGGTCTAGCAATTCACTTGGCCTCTTTAGCTGCTTAATCTTGATCCTATTCTGAGTTTTATGTCTAATATTTTAACCTTATCCCTTCAAATTGGTTAAATTATTTTCATATTTTAACTAATAAATAGAAAAAAAATTATATACTATTTACTAAGAAAATAAAAAACGCGTTTAAAGGAGAATAAAAAATAAATGAAAAAACTGAAAATTGCATTCGTTTTGTTTCTGATGTTTGCTATAACTGTTCCGATTGCTGAAATACCTACTACTACCGCTCGTACCCCCCCAATTGAAATTCATACTTTCGCTTTCATCAATGTTGCACCCAACCCTGTAGGTGTAGGTCAACAAGTTAACATTATAATGTGGGTTGACAAGACACCTGGAGGAAGAGGCGCGGCAGCAGCAGCCAATGACGTCCGATTCCATGGTTACAAACTCACTATTACAGACCCAGACGGTGAAATAACAACAAAGAATTGGGATATCATTGTGGACACAACATCCTCACAGTACAGTTCTTATGTTCCAGCCAAAATTGGCGAATACACGCTGAAGTTCGACTTCCCTGAACAAGTGTACACTTGGGACGGACTGTACCAGAACGACACCTATCTGGCAAGCAGTGCAACGACAACGTTTACAGTCCAGCAAGAACCAGTAACTGCTATAACAAGCTATCCGCTTCCAACCGAGTACTGGACGCGCCCAATTTACGGCGAGAACACCGACTGGTGGGCAATCTCTTCAAACTGGCTAGGCACTGGCTCTCCGGAGTTCCAATCATTTAATTTTGCATACAACGTTGCATTTTCTGGTGCAGTGGGTTCTCAAACTGCCCATATAATGTGGACTAGGCCGCTTCAAACTGGGGGAGTTGTCGGAGATGACGATTTTATCGTACCGGGAGATACATACTTTGAAGGCACTGCATACAGTCAGAGATTTACAAATCCGATAATAATGGCTGGAAAACTATTCTACAAGGAACCGCTGAACTACGGGGGTTCCGCTAGTGGTCCAACCGTCTGCATTGACTTGCGATCAGGAAAACTTCTTTGGTCAAGTAGTGATGTACCCATGCCATCATTCGGTTATATCTACTCCTACCAGACATTGGATTTCCACGGGGTAATGCAACCAGTTCTAGTCGCAACTTCAGGGAGAGGTAGTCCAATACCTGCCGGTATGTGGGTAGGATATGATGCAGACACAGGAAACTGGCTGTTTAACATAACAGATATTCCCTCAGGCTCAAAAGCAAAGGGTGACCAAGGCGAATACTTGCAGTACTTAATCAGTAATGCAGGCACCGGTGATGATCCCGATTACCGTTTGCTACAGTGGAACTCATCTAAACTTGGAACAACTGGCAGAATGGCAAACGGCCAAATTATAGGCGAAATCAACGCAACAACAGCAAATCCTTATGACTGGAACGTTTCAATACCATGGCGTAATACTGTGACCTCAGCACCTACTGTAGCTGCAGTTTACGGCAGCGATATAATGCTATGCTACAACGGTATATTGCCCTCAGGCGATTCGCCTTCTACATTTGGCAGACCAATAAGCGACGCTCCCTACACATACTTTGCTGTCAATCTGAACGAAACTAAGGGTCAATTGGGTTCGGTGCTTTGGGAGAAGACATATGAAGCGCCAGCAGGTGGCATCACGGTCTTTATATCCGGAGCTGACCCAATGGCTGGTGTTTTCGTTGAGAGTTATAAGGAGACTTGTCAATGGGTAGGATACAACCTTCGAACAGGCGAAAGAATGTGGGGTCCAACTGGGGATCCAAACCCACTAGCGCTTGATTACTACGGCAACGACTTTGGCGGCTCATCGCTTGTTTTCATGGCTTACGACAAATTCTATTACAGTGGAACGGCAGGTATTGTATATTGCTTTGATTCCAAAACTGGGGATCTGTTGTGGACTTATGGTAACGGCGGTGAAGGCAACAGTACCAACTCTGGTGCACAACTGGCTTACGGGCATTATCCGACCATGATAGAGGCTATCGGAAACGGAGTAGTCTACACATCAGTTATTGAGCATACCGTCAATACACCGATTTACAAGGGTGCAAGAACGCGGGCTATCAACGCCACTGATGGTACTGAAGTATATACTCTTTCAGATTTCGGCTCAAGTTGGACTCAAGCTATAGCAGATGGCTTCACAACCTTCATGAACGGCTATGACGACCAGATATACTGTGTCGGCAGAGGACCAAGCGCCATAATCGTCACAGCACCTGATGCTGCAGTTGCACTCGGTTCATCAATTACCATCAAAGGTACAGTCACTGACATCGCCGCAGGCACAAGACAGGACGAACAAGCCGCAAGATTTCCCAACGGTGTCCCAGCGGTATCTGATGAAAGCATGGCTGATTGGATGGAATATGTTTACATGCAAAAGCCTCGCCCAATGGATACAGTTGGAGTTCCCGTTACTATCAGCGTTGTTGATGCAAACGGCAACTATAGGGACATAGGTATAGCGACAAGCGATGCTGATGGATTCTTTGCTTTGAACTGGATGCCCGATATTGAAGGGAAATACGTAGTCTACGCGTCATTCACAGGCAGCGAATCTTACTGGCCATCACACGCTGTCAATGCATTCGCAGTTGATCCAGCTCCAGCAACCCCCGCACCAACAGAAGCACCTATATCATCCATGGCTGACGCATACTTTGTTCCAGCAGTCGCAGGCATCATTGTGGCAATAGTGATTGTCGGGATAGTACTGGCTCTATTGCTCATAAGAAAAAGACCATAAGAAACACAACAAAAACAATCTTTCCCTTTTTTTAGTCAATATATTTGCATTGGAGTAGAATGGGGCTGAGAAGGCTCTGGTTACAGTTCACAAAATAGCTAAGGCTATTGAAAGAGAGCTTTGCATTTTCTCTTTTCTCCATTTAGTTGGCCAGAGCCTCAGCAAACCCTTCTTTTTCTGCGCATAACTGCTAAATGTTGCTAGAATTAGCTTTCTGCTCAAAACACTCTTAACATAACTGAATAAGCAATGCAAAAAGCTATACCTGAAAATTACATCGCCTTTTCGAAAAGTTTCTTGCACTTGGCACTTTTACTGTCTGAACGGCTTTCTTCCAGATATATTGATGAATCTGCATCTTAGATGAACGACCTATCATAACAAACAGTTCCAGATCTGGGATGCTAAATGCTTATGGGTGTCTATAATTATCAAGGAAATTACCAACATAATTATTTATTTGCCACAGGGTTTCTTTGTTTTTCTCTTTGTGTGGGTGTGGCGTCGTAGGATTGCACACTACACTTGTGGCTTTGGGTTTGTTTGCTTTTTTGGTTTAGGTTGTTTTTCCATTGCGTTCTGAGTGTGGGGAGAGGGGTTGTTTGATTCAGTCATCATTGCTTCTATGTATAGTAGTGTGAGTGTGTGGCATGTTGGAGGCTCTATTCTTACGATATGAAGGATGCCGCGAGTCTAATGTAAAGGTTCAATTTTTTGTTTGATGCTTTTCTTTCCTTGACGACATCTGAACCGCAAGCATTTTATTTCCTATCGCATGTTGTTTGTGGGAAGAATAAAAAATTGCCTTCGTAGCCTAGTCCGGTGGGGCGTTACCTTGGTAAGGTAATGGTCGCGGGTCCAAATCCCGCCGAAGGCTCCATTTACAAATCCATGAGTTCTTTATCCATTTTTTCAAGTAATAGCTTAAGCGAACGTTTCAGAGGAGGCAAATCCTCCTTTACCGCTTTCCAGAGTACCTGCAGGCTTACACCAAAATATTCATGGATGAGTTTGTCCCGAGTGCCAGCCATCATCTTCCATGGAATTTGGGAATACTTCTCTTTTGTTTCCTGAGGAATACGCTTTGTTGCTTCACCGATAATCTCAAAATTTCTCACAATCGCATCAATCGTTTTGCTATCCAGCGAAAACTCTTCAAAAGTGAGAACCCCAATATAATTTTCTATTTTTTCTACTGCGTCGAAAATATCGTCGAGATACAAGCGAACGTCTCTTTTCAAACGTAAACTGCCTCGTTCAATATACTGTCTTTTATTCGTGGCTTAAGGGTATCTCGCATAACCAAATCAACCTTAACGCCAAGCCACTGGCTTAGGAAGTCTTCAAGCTCAATAAACCTGAAAAGACTGATCGGTTCATAAAAATCGACTAGGATGTCAAGGTCGCTGTTGTTCTTTTGCTCACCTCTCACATAAGAACCGAAAAGGCCTATTGTTTTCACTTTGAAGTTCTCTTTTAGCTCAGCCTTAAGCAACTTTAGTTTCCTTTTAAAATAAGGAACGCTCAAAGTATCCACAAACAAAAGTATGTGGCGGTTGTATTTAGTGTTTTTTTAGGTTAACGATTTAGGATATGATGAGGCGGTCCAAATATCGCCGAAGGCTCTAAACTCATGAGAAATGTTTTGTGAAAAGCTTCTTATGTCAAAGCAACGAGTTATCTTTCTGAAGAGAGGAATCATGCTTAACTTCTCACCTCAGAAACGTGAGCTTGTTTTTTTAGCAGTTTTGATTGCTGCAGCTTTCATAGTTAGAGTTCTCCTGTTTCCTCTGCAAGGTTACCATAACGACCTGGTGACATACCAGTATTGGTTTAACACAGCAGCCGAAAATGGAATCCGCCCCTTCTATACTGTGGTGCTTCAACAAGTAGGCTGGATTGATTATCCCCCGTTCAATGTTTACATTTTCTGGATCTTTGGCACTTTATCCAAAGTTGTGTCAGTTTGGGGTATAGATGCAGCAAACATCGTAAAGTTGGTCCCAAACATCTTTGATATGGCGATCGCAACGTTGATCTACTTTTTCCTTAGAAGACAATTAAGTACTAAACAGAGTCTCATAGGAACCGCTCTGTATGCCTTTAACCCAGCAATAATCTTCAATGCGGCAGTCTGGGGTCAGTTTGACGCAATCTACACATTCTTTTTGGTTATTTCGCTTATATTAGCGCTTAAAAGTAAACCTAAACTTTCCGCCGCTGCTTTTGCCATAGCTGTTTTAACTAAACCACAAGCCATTGCAATGTTACCTGTTGTCGCCTATCTGATTTTCAGAAAAAACGGTCTAAAGAACACGCTGATCTCGGTAGCAGTGTTTGCAGCGACAGTTTTTGCTGTAATTCTACCATTTGACTGGAATGGCAACCCGATAACTTTCCTAGGTAACATCTACTTTGGCGCATATAGTGGATATGCGTACACATCGATTAACGCTTTTAACTTCTGGGGCATGTTCGGATTATGGCTACCTGACGCTAACTTCTTCTTAATCGGTTGGATGATGTTTGGAGCATTCGTTATTTTCTCAATTTATGTCTTGCATAAACGCTTTAACGTTTCAGGAAACACTCTAGCGATCTTCTGCGCCTTCATGCTTTTATTTGCATTTTTCATGCTGCCCACGAGAATTCATGAACGGTACCTCTTTCCGGCAATAAGCATGTTAGTTCTACTGTTTCCCATTGCAAAAAGAACCCGCATCTTTTACTTTGTGTTAACAGCCACTTTATTTGTTAATCAAGCATATGTGCTGTCCTATCTTAACTCGCCTAATCCCTTTATTCCGAGTGGAGATTTAATTGTTCTAGCGGTAAGCGTTATTAATTTAATAACATTCCTTTATGGTTCAGTCATCATGTGGGCTGAACTTAAAGCAAGATCCTTGCTTAAGCCCTCAGAGATTCCTCCACAGAAAAACGCCCAGAATGGTGAGTTAACATAGACTTCAAACTCAACCTTACCCGAAAAGACATTATTACAATGGTCTTACTATCGATAGTGTTTTTTGGAATCGCAACCTGGAACGTGGGCGAAATTAACTTCCCCACCACCAATTGGCAAAGTACAACACCTCAGAGCTTTTATATCGATTTGGGTTCAACTCAACATGTTAAGTCAATTTACTTTTGGGTTGCAAGTGGTAATGCTTCAGCCGAAATTTCTACTGGCTCTCCTGGAAACTGGACTTATGAAAAACAATTCAGCCTTCAATCTAGAGCAACAGATTACATGGTTCAACCCAGCCTAGATTTAGACGTAACAACACAATACTTAGAATTCAACCTAACCGCCGTCGAATACGATTCACGACCCAACTTCTACTGGTCAGTTCCAAATCCCACTGACAAATTACCTTCCCCCTCTATAGAAATCTCCGAAATCGGTATATCAAACCCAAACAGCGCACAAATTGCAATCGTTGAGATAACGGGTGAAAACAACACTGACGCAACCTTAACTAAATTGATCGACGAACAGGATTTACTCCAAATCCCCCCGACTTACATGTCAAAAATGTATTTTGATGAAGTCTATTTTGCCCGTTCAGCGATAGAGTTCGTCAATCACCAAATCCCCTTGGAAAGAACCCATCCTGACCTTGGCAAACTTATCCAAGCTATAGGCGTAGCAGTGCTTGGTCCCACACCGTTCGGATGGCGCATTATGGGTGTAATATTTGGTTCACTTATTGTTGCACTAATGTACCTTTTAGGCAAGAAACTCTTCGGAACCTGGATAGGCGGATTCTCCGCAGCGTTTCTAATGACTTTCGACTTTATGCATTTTACAATGGCTCGAATCGGCACAGTAGACACCTACCTCATATTTTTCACTCTGCTTTCACAATTATTTTTCTTAATTTACTTCATGAAAATTATCAAAGATGGCTGGAAGAAAACATCCATTTTGCCATTAATGTTAGCAGTGGTCTTCTTCGCTCTTGGATTCTCCACAAAGTTCGGTTTTCCTCTTTTCCCAGCTTTAGGCTTACTTGCTTTGCTTGCTGCAGTTCGACTTAAAGAAGTTTGGAGACAAAAAAGCAGCCTATCCGACAAATACCTCGCGTTCTTTGACCACCCATTCTTGCTCCTGATCGCTTCTATTGGTATTGTAGCATTAATTTACTTTGCAATCTACATTCCTGACATGCTTTTAGGCGACTCTTTCCCAACAATTGTAAATCTCCAATTCGCAATGCTGGGATTCCACTCAGGTTCTGTTGTTGACACCTCTTCGGCTCCTTGGTGGTCTTGGCCCTTAATGTTTCGACCCGATGGCATGAATGTTCCTCGATGGTTCGACATAACTTACCTACCAAACAACGTAGTTTCGACAATAAGTGTCTTCGGAAACCCCGTTGTCTGGTGGGTAGGTTTTACCGCCATGATTATCCTTGCATTCAATGCATTTCACATCGAAGCTGTACTTACAAATCTGAAAAACCGACTCTCCAACTCATCTCTAAACAAACAAATTAGTATTCGAGGCGAAGGTTGGGACGTACCAGCCATTTTCATAGCGGTTGTGTTCATTTTCTCATGGCTCCCTTACGTTTTCATAGGTAGAGCCACCTACATATACCACTTCTACATCAGCGTGCCCCTCATTTGTCTCTCAACAACCTATTTCATTAACAAATACTGGAATACACGCAAAGGAAAAGTTGCCGCACTAATCGTATTTGCTGCCGCAGTAGCAATGTTTCTGTTGTTTTATCCAGTAATTTCAGGAGCACCAGTTTCAACTTCATTCATCAACGATTATCTTAGATGGTTCCCAAGTTGGGGTGCCTACGCATAACAAACGACAAAACAATCCAAGTTTCACTGGTGCTTCCTGCATACAACGAAATAGACTGCTTAGACCCAGCTATTGAAAAAACCATTCAAGCACTCAAACAATTTGCGGCGTCATTTGAAATAATTATTGCAGAAGACGGAAGCACCGATGGAACCGCTGAACACGCCGAAAAGATAGCCAAAAAAAGCCCGTTCATAAGGGGCATTCACCGCGATCAACGCTTAGGTAGAGGAACTGCTCTTAACAACGCTTTCAAGCAAAGCCGAGGACAAGTTTTAGTTTACATGGATTTGGACTTGGCAACTGATATAAAATTCCTTAAGCCTCTTGTCCAAGCAATAACTCTTGAAAACTATGATTTTTCCACGGGATCAAGGATGATGCCAGAAAGCAAGGCAGAGCGCACTTTCAGGCGAAGCATCAGTTCTAAAACTTATAATTTCTTGGTCAGGCACATATTAGGCTCTAAACTTCGGGACCATCAATGCGGCTTTAAAGCTTTTAATAGAGAAGCAGTTTTAGGTTTGCTCGACGAAGTTGAAGCAAAACATTGGTTTTGGGACACAGAAATATTAGTGAGAGCCCAACACCACGGCTTAAAAGTAAAAGAGATTGCCGTAGAATGGAAGAGCGGCAAGGGGACCAAAGTTAATTTATTTAAAGACTCTTGGAACATGTTCCGCCAAATAATGAGACTTTGGTGGAAAATGAAAATAAAGAAAAGATAGCTCTTAACGCTTGGCTATTAAGACAAAAGATCGAGCTACAAGTGATAAACCGAAAATCATTACTATTCCCGCCCAGAACACAAACCACTCAGTGGGCAACGTCATGTTTACGAGGTATGTACTTATCAAATAGCCTGCTCCGAGCCAGAAGACAATGTTCTCAATGGTTTCTGCTATACGAGAAACGGGAGAATGTAAATACACTCTTAAAAACAGAATTATGATTTCCATAAATCCTAAACCAATGGCGAATTGAAATGCGGCAGCATAGAGTCCAATAAAATTGGCGGGGTTTGCTGGTGCAGGCAAAGATATGCCTGCTCCGGGAACTTGTGCAAGAGTCAATGATGTGAAAAATTCTACAAGCGAATCCCAAAGGTTCGCTGAAATATTCACAAAATAGACAATTGCAAGTATTATGAACATTGATCCTACGTAGAGAGCTGTGAGCAAGTTTTCTTTTCTTTTTTCACTCAAGCCTTGAGCGAAGGATGGTTTACTCAAATAATATTCTCCATTCGAGTATAGAATTCTGAACAAATATATGTTTCTTCTCGAATGTGCACATGTATATTTTAAATACTCAGAGCAGATAATTTGTATTTAAGAGGAATTAATTGGAATGTCGTATTGTCCAAAATGCGGCAATAAAGTGGATGAAACAATGGTTTTCTGTCCACATTGTGGAGCATCACTAAAAGGTGTTCAACAACCAACCGGGCAACCATCGCCTGCCCCGCCGTATCAAAGAAGAAATGAAAAATCAGAGAAAAACGAGAAACAAGAGACGAATGAGCGACGAGAGAAAAGTGAAAATCAAGAAAAAGGCGAGCAGGGCTTTATAGGCTATTTAATCGGTGGTTTGATACTGATTACGTTCGGTCTTTTTTCGATTCTCCGATTCAGTAACATCTACACTGCCGACAATGGTTGGGCAATTATGTTGCTGGTAATTGGAGTTATCATCATAATCGGGGCCGTCTACGTTGCCTTTATCGCACGTCGGCATTTGCCTAAACCAAGTTAGAGTGACCATCCCAATAACGCTCGATAGAACTTGTGCTCCACAATCGTTAAAGGGTTGTTTCTTCCAAATATGCGGTAATAGTTTTTGCCCGCTGCTTCAATTAAATCGCCAATGTCGTATCTTGGAAACATGCAGGAAGACACTATTAGTTTTCCCCATTCGCCTCGCTTAAGTTCATGAAGCATTTTAATTCCTTTTGCAGTTGCTACTTCAAAAATATACGAATCATAGTTTGGGGTTATGTATGGATAATCGTCAATTTGTTGACCAAACACGCCTTCGGTAGCTGTGTACATTTCAACGATAGGGACATCTCCGAAGTATTTTTTGAGGATTGGACCGTACTTGTGGTGGATTTTGCGTACGCTAGTGCAGAATAGGGCTTGAGGGCTCCAAATATCTGAGGGTTTTTTTCCATGTGTATTTTTAAGATATCGTGCAAATGCCAAAATCACGGGAGTCACGCCCATGGTTGCGGTAACATTTTGATCTTTTGCCATTTGATAAGCTAGTTCGAAGCGTTTTTCCCAATCATTTCTATCTATTCCGTTGCCTAAAGCGTCTATTTCTTCTTGGCGAGGTAGAAGACTTACACGGTCGAACATTGGATTAAGCCTTGCATAGGTCCCTGAACTGTAGCCGTAGGTTACTTCTTTTCCCTCGTAGGTCATTGTTTGGACGCTTGAGGGAAAATTCAGGTTAAGAATGACGCCCAAAAATACGTCGTAGCTTTGTTTTCTGATAGCGTAGTTTATGATTGCTCTTGCGCCACAGTTGAAGATTTGTTTAAGATGAGTTTGGGTTGCAGGGAGCACCTTAGATTTGCCCGTTGAGCCACGAGTCATAACCCAGCATTCAGGCGGTTCAAACAAAAACGTCAAGTAATCCGCTTCTTTTACCTGCTTGAAATAATGAACAAGCCCTGCATAGTCAATTATAGGAAAATTAGTTTGATACTCAGCTATATTCTTCAATTTGGACGCTTGGTGCTTTTTACCGTACTCGGTTGAACCATACTTCGACAACAAATCAACCAAGACCTTTTCTTGAGCTTTGGCAGGATCATCTAGAGAATCATACCATGGCTGAATGAAGGGCTTTAGGATATTGTTGATACTATCTTGGTTAGCCATCATAGTCGTCTACACATAATCTCGATGAATCTGCTTATATTCTTCTCCACTAATTAAAATTAACCACGCATCCTCACACGCAGGGCTAGAAGAAATGGCAGAAACAATTAAAACAACAGCAGAAAAAATCAAACAACTCCAAATTCAAGGAGCACGAAACGTCGCAGTAGCAGCGGTAAAAGCAATCCAAACTCTATCAGAAAATACAAAAAATCAAAACAAAGCCCAATTCATAGATGAACTTAAAGAAGCACAGAATATTTTGGCCAAGTCCAGAGAAACTGAACCACTTATGCGCAATGCCATGAGCTTCATAGTTACCCAAACACAAGATGCAAAAACAGATAAAGTTGCCGAATTAAAAAAGCTCCTATTTTCCAACGCAGATCACTTTCTTTCTAATTTAGAAAAATCAAGAGAACGCACCGCAGAGATAGGATCTAAACGCATCCGAAACAACTCAATAGTCTTTACTCATTGTCACTCCTCAACCGTAACTCGTTTGCTTGCAAAAGCCAAAACAGAAGGTAAAAACTTCAGAGTAATATGCACAGAGACGCGCCCAGCTTTTCAGGGTCATATAACTGCCCGTGAACTTACCGACTTAGGCATTGAAACTACATTTATTGTTGATTCCGCTGCAAGGACATTCATAAATGAAGTTGATATTGTTCTTGTTGGAGCAGATGCAATTACATCTGAAGGCGACGTTGTGAATAAAATAGGAACTGGAGGCATCGCCGTTTTAGCGAACGAAGCACGCAAACCCTTCTATGTGGTTTCTGAACTGCTAAAATTTGACCCTGAAACACTCAGAGGCGAATACGAAAAAATTGAGCAACGCAGCCCAGATGAAGTCTGGAGTGAAGCACCCAAAATACTCAATGTACGTAATCCAGCTTTCGATGTGACACCTAACCGATACATACACGGTTTAATTTGTGAAGAAGGCATTATTGCCCCTCAACTAGTGGTTGAAGTTATACGCCGTCGGTACCCCTGGGTTCGCTGATTAAGTTGGCTTTAAAGCAAAAATTTCTTTTGGACTCTTCAAGCAGAATTTTTGAGAAGCGTCATTTTTTGTTTTTCTTTTCGATTTTCTCTACAGTGCCATCAGTTGACCCAATGTACATGATATCTGTTAATCCAATGAAAAAGCCTGTTTCAACCACGCCCGGAATCATCTTGACCTTAATTGCTAATTCAACCGGATTTTTTATCTCGCCAAAAAAAGTATCCATGATAGCGTTGCCGTTATCAGTTATTGTTGGACCCAATTTACCTTTACCTTCACGAACTGTGGGCTTTCCTCCGATGTCGATGATTTTTTGCTTTACCAGCGAAATTGCGAAGGGCAAAACTTCGATAGGCACAACCTGTCCGTTTTCGCCCAAATGTTTAACTTTTTTCTGGTGGTCAGCGATTATTACATTAAGCATTGATGCAGCTGCCACGATTTTTTCTCTTGCCATCGCTGCCCCCATTCCTTTGATAAGATTCAATTCGGGAGTTGCTTGGTCGGCGCCATCGATGGTAACGTCAACTTGGGGATGTTCATCTAAAGTTGTGATTGGGATTCCGTATTCAACGGCTAATAGGAACGCTTGGTAAGACGTAGGAACACCCATGATGCTGATTTTTTCATTTTTAATTCTTTCGCCAAGTGCTTCAATTGCAAATGCTGCGGTGCTTCCACTGCCCAAGCCTACAACAAAGTCGTCTTTAACATGTTTGACCGCTTTTAAAGCTGCATTCTGTTTGGCTCGTTGAATAGCATCAAGGTTAGTCTTCAATTTCCATCTGCCCCAATTTGTCTAGCACTTTCTCGACTTCACTTCGAATAGACTCAATCCGTCGTTCCGCTTCCGTTTTTGCGGCAGGTTTCGCCTCTGAGAGTTTACGTTTCTTTTTAGGTTTATCTTCTCCGCTCCTTTCAGGGACTTCTTCTTCGTCTTCTTCCTCAATCTGCTGTGGAGTCTGCTGAGGCAACTTTATGGGGATCTCTCTAATGGGCTTAACATCGATTTTTGTCCTAAGGTCTTCAACTTTGCTAGTCAAGTCACCAAAGCGTTCGCTGAAAAGTTTCATGAGGTCTTCCTGCATGCCTTCAAGCTCATGTAAAGCAATTATGTTTTCATCCTTGGAGATTGATTCTTTGATGGAGTTCATTCGCATCTTGTACGACGCTGCTAACTTTTCGCGTTCTTGCTCAGTAATTTTACCTTCAGCGTGCGCTTCATATAAACGTCTTATTGCATCTCCCAAAATGTCGCGTTCTAAATCAAGAATACGTAGTTCATCTTTGGCACTGCTTGCCATCGTTCCTTGGATACTTTTCGAAATCTTAAACGGAACTCTGGAGTATTCAAGATCCGTTTCTTGAGTTGGTTGAGCTTTCTTTTGAGGCTCGGATTTCTTGCCGCCAAATCTTCTCATTGCAACAATTACTGCACCGATTGCGATGATTACCACTAACAACAGTAACGCTATTGTTATAGGATCATCATACCAAGCCAAGCTTTGCCATCCTCGTATTTTGATTGTGCACCATGTATATATTAATTAATATAATGCCTATTTGTTGCGTTTCAAGTTTAAATAAATATTGCAAGGTTATGAAGAATGACTTGCTTTATTCGGATTTAATTTTCTCCTTTAAGGATTAAGTTTAAATCCACAAGCATTACCCAGAATTAATCATGAAACTGATAACAATATTTGGCGCCATCGCAGTTGCAATCATATTCTTTTTTGCGATAATATTCGCCTTAGCATCTTCTTACCCAACACTCACTGCACAGGCAGCTCAAACCAGACTATTGACCAGCGGCATTCTTTTCGTAGTGGGATTAGCAGTAATTGCAGGTATCTACTTCACCACTCGCAAGCCAAAAACCATAATCCAACGCCTAGAGGTTTCAGGTCCTATGAAAGCTGCACAAATAAAGTGCCCCAATTGTGGTAGCAGCATCGATGCTAACCAAATCAAAATTGTTTCGGGCGTTCCTTATGTTAAATGTCCCTATTGCGGCACGACATTTGAGGTTACTGAGGAACCAAAATGGTAAAACCAACAAGTTTAGTCCTAATTGTGCTGTTCGCTTTTACTTTGTCAGGTTCACTGGTAAGTAATGTCAACGCCCAAAACTTAGTCTACTCTGTAGATCATGAATGGGCGCAAATCTTCATCAACCAAGACGGTACTATCGACTTAGCTTACAACATAACCGTGACAGTTACCTCGGGAACTATGCACGGGTTTTATGTTGGTCAACCAAACAGCGACTTCACACCAGGACAAGCAATAGACCAATATGGAAATAACCTGCAAGTTGTCGACGCAAGCAACGGCGGCGACTACAGAGTTGATGTTACATTAAACCAGCCCCTGACTGCTGGCAACTCGATTTGGTTCCAAGCAACAACCAATGTCGCAGGCATGATAAGAAATGATACCACAAACCCCGGTAATTATGGAATGCAGTTCATCCCACAATGGATAAGTGATGTGCCTATTAGCGATGTGCGGGTGCAGATTGTTTTGCCACCCGAAGTCACAGTTGACGATGTGAAAACTACCCAGAACCTTTATAACGGCACCTCAAGCGTCGAGGGAAGAGTAGCAGTTTACTGGGAAATCCCGGTCATACAAGCAAATGAAAAGTTCTTGGTAGGGGTTTCTTTTCCATCCAGATTCATGCCCAACTACGTGCCCAGTCAGGTAAGCGGAGGCTTTGACTTTGGAGTTTTTGGTGCAATATTAGGCTTAGCAGGGGTTTTGTTTGCATTTTTCGTAATAGTCTTGGTAATTAGGGTTATTCGTAAAAGTTCCTACTCATCGCCTAGGGTCGGTATGGAAACTTTAGGCATTAAACGTGGTTTAACTGCAGTCGAAGCTTCATATCTTCTTGCTTTTAAACCCACACAAATCGTAACCGAAATTCTCTATAGCTTGCTAAAAAAGAGAGCTGTTTGGGCAAAAGAGACTAAACCTGCACTTAAACTCCAAGTTTTGCCTCCGTTTGATAACAAAATTGGCCCAAAAGATAATCCCTTGCGGTACTATGAGATTGACTTCTTAAACTCGATCAAAGCTGACGGTACCCTTAACGAAGAAAAATTAGCTAATGCCATCATGTTTCTTCGCGATACAATGGAGCAGAAATTGCAGGGATACAGTAGAAAAGACACTGAAGATTACTACAGAAAAATTACCTCACAGGCTTGGACCCAGGTGGAGCAAGCGGGCACCGTTGAATTGGCATCTAACGCTTATGATGACCAACTGCTCTGGCTTATGCTTGACCCTAACCAGAGAGCACGTACAGAAACAGTGTTTAGAGACCGCGTTATCCAGCCAAACCCCTTATGGTTCTGGTGGTGGTACGGCTACACAATTTATCATCCACACCCCACTTACACCCCAAACGTTAATGTTCCCTCGCAGTCAGGTCCACCGCCGGCAATTCCAGGTGCTGACTTCGCAAACAACATTGCAACAGCTGTCGAGAACACTTCAAACAGTATAGTGGTTAATCTCGAAAAATTCGCAAACGCAATCGTTCCGCCACCGCCCAAAACTTCCCATCACCCCGCACATCCTAAATCAGACTGCGTTTGCGCATGTGCAGCATGCGCCTGTGCATGCGCGTGCGTTTCATGTGCCTGTGCATGTGCAGGTGGAGGAGGGCACTAAATGAATTTTCTAAAAAAAATCCTAAAAAAACCTGCAGTTCCACCGGGACGATATATGTACCGTGGTGAGGACAAGTTTGCAGGAATGTCTCTTCAGTTGCGCGTTGAACAAAGCGGACAAGGAGTCATGGTAATCAACGCAAACACCGTTCTGCATCTAAACCACACAGCAACCGCGTTTGCCTATTATTTCATGCAGGGCTTGAAACAAAAAGAAGTTTTAGATAAAATACGCCGAATGTATCGTGTGAACATCGACACAGCCAAAGCAGATTATGAAAAACTTGTATACACGATTAGCACCTTGGCGCAGACAGAAAAAATTGACCCGATTACATATTTAGAAATTGAGAAGGAAGAGCCCTTCACATATCAGTATTCCGCACCGCTACGTATGGATTTGGCTTTAACGTTTAAATGCCAAAATGACTGCATTCACTGCTACGCTGGTGGACCTCACGAAACACCTGAATTGACAACGGTCCAATGGAAAAGCGTAATCGATAAACTCAGCGAAATCGGCATATTCATCTTGACATTCACTGGCGGCGAGCCAACTTTGCGTGAAGACTTACCTGAACTGCTCTTGTACGCACAAAACAAGGGCATGGTTACAGGACTAATCAGCAATGGCCGAAAACTCAAGGATAAGACGTATGTCAATGTTCTTGAGAAATCAGGCTTAGACTTCGTTCAAGTAACATTAGAATCGCATATATCAGAAATCCACGATAAGATGACTAATACAAAAGGAAGTTGGAGAGAAACAATTGAAGGAATCAAAAACGCGGTTCGATCACAAATCTACGTCTCAACTAACACAACCTTAAGCAAAAACAACGCCGACGACTTCCTATCGACAATCGACTTCATCAAAAGCTTAGGTGTAGACGCTTTTGGCTGCAACAGCCTGATCTACTCTGGCAAAGCTACAGATGCAAGCCAAGAATTCGCACTACCAACCGAAGACCTGAAAACGCTCTTACCCAGTATCCGAAACAAGGCACAAATGATTGGCCTAAAGTTCCTCTGGTACACACCAACACAATACTGCAACTTCGACCCAGTAAGCCTCGGTTTAGGCGTCAAATCCTGCACCGCCGCGATGATTAATGCCTGCGTTGGACCAAACGGCGACGTTTACCCATGCCAAAGCTACTTTGAAAGCTTAGGAAACATCCTCACCGAGCCATGGGAAAAGATCTGGCATCACCCTTTAGCTGAAAAAATACGCAGAAGAGAATACGTTGAAGAAAATTGCAAAAAGTGCAACCAGCTACAGGTTTGCGGTGGCGGATGCCCCTTGGAACTTCAAAACAAAGAAAACAATCAAACTCGTACAGGATAATTTTATCTTTAGCTGTTGTCACTGTTTCTTAAGAAAAAGGTGTTATAGGTTTTCGATAGAGAATGGGTTTGACGCAAAAAACTAGGCTAGTGGTTTTCGATGTTGAAGGAGTGCTAATTCCTAAAAACCGATTCTTTTTTGAAGTAGGCAAAAGTTTAGGTCTTCTAAAATTGATCAAGATTCTTTTCTTCGGATTTCTATACGAATCAGGTATTTTAAAGCTTGATTCAACGTTTAAGCACATTTTTAAAGATTTGAAAGGTATAAAGTTAGAAACTTTAGTAACCATCTTCAGCAAAATCCCTGCTACACCATACCTTCAGAGTTTTTTCTGTCAACTCAAGTCCCGAAACTGCAAAATTGCCCTAATAAGTTCAGGGCTCCCATCAATTATCGTTAAGAAACTATCCGATATCCTTGGTGCTGATTACGCTTATGGAATCGAAGTTGAAACCAACAATGGAAAACTAACCGGTCAAATAGCGGGCGATGTAATTGAGAAGAGTGGAAAACTCAAGATTTTGCGTGAAATTCTCAATCAAGAGGGTTTGCAACTAGCTGATTGCATAGTTCTAGCAGATGACCGCAATAACAGTTGTATTTTTATGCCAGAGGTGCTAAAAATCGGCTTCAACCCGGATTTCATAATTAGAGTCAAAGCAGACAGAGTCGTAAATGGCAAGCTCTCATCGGTTCTGCCCATCATCGATGGGGAAGCTCATCAACGCTCTTTTCCATCAGCTAATGATTTAGTCAGAGAAGACATTCACGCGGCGGGTTTTTTTATGCCTGTCATCGCTGGTTTTATCGGCATCCCCATTGTTGCTTCAATTATACTGCTAATAGCCATCATTTACACCACATCTGAACTCTTTCGTCTAGATGGACGCGAATTGCCCTTTGTTTCCACAATTACTCGCCACGCTGCTTCCCAATCGGAACTTTATGGATTTGCAGCGGCACCACTATATTTCGCAGCGGGAATATTGGCTACTCTGGTTCTTTTCCCCTCCAACGCTGGAGCTGCAGCAATAGCCATTTTTTGCTTAGGTGATAGCACTGCTTCATTATTCGGGGGGCTTATTTCAACTTCTTTGCCGTTTAATAAAGGTAAAACTTGGGAGGGTTCATTGGCTGGGTTTTTCTTTGCTTTTTTGGCTGGAACCTTTTTTGTGTCTCCACTTTTGGCGTTGGTTGGAGCAGCGATTGCTATGACTATTGAAGTCTTGCCTCTACCAATAAACGATAATATTCTTGTGCCAATAATAACGGGCTTAGCGCTGACGTTACTTATCTAACATGACTTATTTTCTTGCGAATTGATAAGATCGATTTTTTGCTGGCGGCTCAGTTTTTTTATTGCACGTTCCCTTTTCATTGCCTGGCTTCTTGAATCAAGATCTTCCACATACACAATTTTTTGGGGTTTATGAGATTTAGTGTATTTTGCACCCTTTCCATTTTCATGCTGTTTTGTCCGTTCAGGCAAATTCTTGGTATAACCAGTGTAGAAACTTCCATCTGTACATTGTAGTATGTAAACGTAGAACACCATTTGGCGCTTATTACTCCATGACATTATTTGGGACGTAATCGTAGACTACGCCTTTCTGCATAGCCCTTCTAAGGTAAGCTTCAGGGTCAATTTCTTGCACTTTCGCTCTGTCAACATCTATAATGTATATTTCTTGTATACGTGCATTGCATATTTCTTCATCGGTAATAGGCGGTTTTTGGTAGTATACATCACAGAGCCGTTTGATTTGAGCGATCTCTTGGTCTGAACGGTTTCTAGGCGGCTTAGCCAATGTCTGCGGGAAAGGTAGAATGTAATGTGGGGGAACTCCTAACACAAATTTTCCTGAGAAACTGCTGTAGCGGATTATTTTGCTAGCTAGTCTTGCTGTAGTGTAGGTCAAAGGTGCGAGAGCGTTTTCAGGTGGTATATATCCCGTTTCTATTTCCACAACAAGGTTTCCGTAGCCTTTAATGGCATACAAGTCGCAAGTTAAAATATCATTGAGGGGATACTCGATTTGCACTTCGAAACCCTTCTGGATGAGATATTTGGCACACACCAACTCCATAACGGAGTGGTTGATTTTAACGACATTTTCCTTCTGCAGTTTGATTAGCCAATCTTTTAGCATGTTAAGTTTATTTTCAACTTCCGAACTGCTATCCGAGGTTAATCTGCAAAGGAGTGTAGTTAGATCTTGCTCAAATTTTTGCCTGTTGCTCATTCCGTTTTACCTGCTAATACTATCAGCTTGTTAATTATATTACCTGACTATTTGTTTTAAGGATATAAAAATGAAAACACATAAATTGATTGACTGATAGCCCGAAAAACTTAGCAAAAGGTTTTTCAGCATTAACTATTTCTGGACTGCATAGTTTAAGCTGCGATTGATAGATTTCGCTAACAGTTTGCATAACATATGTCGAAGCTTTCTATTTACTCAAGCTTGATCTTGACTTGCCACTTATTATTTGTTAAACAACAGAGAGTACTAACCTTGTATTTGGCACGTCAACCTCAACGATTCTGTAGCCTTTAAACTCTTTAGATTCACCAATGATATTTTTGACTATCACGTTGTCGCCTTCAACTTTAGAGTATATGGCATCTCTAAATTGGATTTTACCGTCTAAGATTATGTTAAATTCACACATGCTAACTCACAATAGTGGAAAAGCAAAATCTTGGTTATAAGGGCTCCCACGAAAATAATAATGTATACTGTAAAAAACAACTCCAATAACTCTTTTTAGTAAAACCGCAAAATAAACAAGTTATAATCAAGCTAAAGTTAGCTGCTTTCTTACCAGCTTCGAAGCACAATCATTGTATTGGTTTTCATAATGCCTTCAACTCGGCGAATTTTCTCTATACACTCATTGACTTCCGTAACACTCAATCCGCTTATTACTGCCACGATATCGTATTCACCTGTCACTTCGTAAATTGTTTCAACATTGGGCATGGCTTGGATTTTCTTGGAAACCTCTACCGTTGGATAAGCTGGGTTGGTTGCCAGCAATGTTATAGCTTGGGCGCCTTCACCAACACCTATTTTAACCGTGAATTTTCTAATTACGTTTTCATCGGACAGCGTTTTAATTCTTTTTCGTACGGCGCCTTCTGATAACCCTACTTTGGTGCCTATGTCGCCGTACCCTGATCTAGCGTCATCTTTCAAAATTTTTAATATTTGCTTGTCTTTCTCATCCATTATTTTAGCCGTTTGTTTAATAGTTTTGAAAAATTTAACGTTTTCCATATTTAACATTCAATGCAGAATACGCTTTTCGCCATTTCTAATGCGATTTAGTGCGATTTTCCTCAACGTGTTATGGGAAAGCTTGCACCAAATGGAACATTAAAAGTCCAACTTGTTACAAATTAGTCGCAATGTTTAAAAATGAAGGTGAATTTATCAGAAAGACATTTCCAAAAAACAAAAGTGACGAAAAATGATTAAACCCATAAACTCAAACCAGCCAAATGCAAAAGCAAAATGCCCAGACTGTGATGCAGATCTTGATGTTCCATGTGACACCGAAAAGGGTGAAATTCTAAGTTGCCCAGGTTGTGGCTTGGAACTAGAAGTTAAGCAGGTAAGTGGCGGATGCGTTGACCTTCAAGAATTAACTATTGAAGGCGAAGACTGGGGCGAATAAACAGTATCTACAACCTTCTCCTTTCAAATTGAACAATCTTTTTAACAAAAAATAAAGTCTGAGGACAAAGCGATGAGCATCGCACTTCTCTATGAACGCTCCGAAAGCGATGAAAATGGCATAAAACTCACCGCCCAAGACCTTGGAATAGACTTAGTTTTTATTCCTTTTCGAAAAATTGCTCTTTCAATTTCTAAAGAAGGTTTTAGTGCTAAAACCAAAGGCAAAGACTACACCTCGACAATTCAAGACACAGCTGTTGTTCTTAATCGAGCTCAGAGTAAGAATCGGCGACTCCAAGCTTCCTACATTATGGAGCAACTAGGCAAAAAAACCTTAAACTCCTCCCAAATAGAGTTCATTTGCTACAGCAAACTCCGCACTCTCCTAAACCTGCACAAAGAAGATATTCCTATCCCAAAAACCATCTTCGTACCCTGTGATGCAACCGATACCCTAAAAAACGGCAGAGAAATTCACAACCAAAAAGACATCGCTGACCTATTCGAGCAAGAAATCCCCCTGTCTCAAGGTATTGTAATCAAAGCCGACGCAGGTACTCACGGAAAAATGATAATGCTCTCTCAAAACCGCGAAGAACTAGAAGCACATATCAAAGAAACAAAACCCACGATCATTAATCCGATTGGTGTGGTCGCCCAGGAACTCGTTCAAAAATGGTTCTACGATTTACGAATAATCGTTTCCAAAGAGAAAGGTAAACAACCTACTTGTTTCCAAACAGCAATGGCTCGAGCAGGCTTCAAAGATTTCCGAACAAACACTTTTCTTGGCAACTTAGTCTTCCACGCAAAATTGCCTTTCTACATTCAGGAGTTGGCCGTTAAATGCGGCAAAGCTCTCAGCAAAGATAACGAGGCTTGGATCTTCGCGTTAGATGCAATGGTAAACGTTGGTGAAAACAAAAACACCGATGATGCTTATCTGAAAGAAGAATTGGATAAAGCTACACAAGCATTTCTCTCAGTTCAGAGAGTAAAGTCAGACGAAACACGACTAACTGACTTCCAAGGTTGGACTGGAAAATTAGAAAAAGCATTTGAAACCTACAAGAATACATCAGCATACGAAAACATTAAAGACATAATTGAAGAAAGTGTAGAAAAAAATAAGAGCGCGCTGGTGTTCCATGAGGCGAATTCTTGCCCAGAATTCTGGGAGAATACCCGACTCGCGACAGGGCTCAACGTGGCAATTCCTTTATTGAAGGGGGCTAAGAGCCTAATCGACAATTAAAATAACAAAAGAGGGAAAAAAATGAAAATAGGAATAATTGGCGGTTCAGGATATGTTGGAAGCGAACTACTGCGACTGCTCTTGATGCATCCAGAAGTAGAGGTTACTACGGTTACTTCACGACAAAGCGCAGGAGAATATGTCTTCAACGTTCATCCAAACCTAAGAGGCTTAACACAACTAAAATTTGTTTCTCAAGACATGGCTGAATTACAAAATAACTGTGAATTAATTTTTACTGCTACTCCACACGGTGGATCAGTAAACCTTGTCCCCAAACTTCTAGAGGTAGGTCTAAAAGTCATAGACATGAGCGCCGATTTCCGATGTACAAACCCCAAAGACTACGAAACTTATTATGGCTGGATACATGCCCACCCAGAACTACTCAAGGAAGCCGCTTATGGACTGCCAGAGCTGCATCGCGAAGAGATAAAAAAAGCAAAACTAGTAGCTTGCCCCGGCTGCATGGCAACAAGCGCCATTCTGGGCTTAGCGCCTATTGTAAAAGCCGGACTAGTGGATAACAGTAAACTTGTAGTTGATCTCAAAGTAGGATCTTCAGGTGCAGGAAGCAAACCAACCCTCGCATCGCACCATCCGGAACGCTCCAGCGGAGCGCGCCCCTACCAAGTCTGCGGGCACCGACACATCGCTGAAGTTGAACAAGAACTAAACGCTCTAACAAATGAACAAGTCAAAATCTCTTTTACTCCACATGCCGTAAACATGGTACGAGGTATCTTAGCCACAATTCACACATTCCCCAAACAATCAGTCACTAGCAAAGATCTCTGGAAAGCACTCCGCGGAATGTACGGCAATGAACCTTTCGTTCGCTTAGTTAAATATCAAAAAGGCCCCTATCAACTGCCCGACCCCAAAATCACCATAGGCACAAACTTCTGCGACGTCGGCTTCGAAATCGACGAACATGCCAACCGCCTTATAATGTTCTCAGCCATCGACAACATGACAAAAGGCGCAGCAGGACAAGGCGTCCAATGCCTCAACCTACTTATGGGAATAGACGAAACCACAGGTCTTAAAAGCACTGGTTTCCATCCGGTCTGATCGCTATGTTGCTTGTCATTAAAATGGGCGGAAGCATTCTCAAAGAAGGCGCCTCTAGCGAATTAATCAATGACCTCAAAGAAGTATCAAAAGCCAACAAAATTGTGCTTGTTCACGGAGGAGGCGCCGAAGTCACAGAAATTGCCAGTAAACTAGGCAAAGAACAAAAATTCATAACGTCCCCCGAAGGATTTCGCAGCAGATACACCGACAAAGAAACCATCGAAATCTACACTATGGTTATGGCAGGCAAAATGAACAAACAAATAGTTTTGGCGCTCCAGAGTCAAGGTTTACCCGCAGTTGGTCTAAGCGGCCTTGACGCTGCTATCCTCAAAGCTGAACGAAAAACTCGACTCATCATTGTTGATGAACGTGGTAGAAAAAAAGTCATCGACGGAGGATACACAGGCAAAATTACCGAAGTTAACACTGAACTTCTTAATTTATTACTGGAAAAAGACTACATTCCAATAGTTACTCCGATTGCACTCAGCCAAGACAACGAGTCCCTTAATGTGGATGGTGACCGAACTGCAGCTATAGTCGCAGGCGCACTAAAAGCCGATAAACTAATCCTCCTCACAGATGTTGAAGGATTGATGCTCAAAGGAGAACGTGTACCCAAAATTTCCCCAACAGAAGTTAAAGAAGTCCTCTCTATAATCGGAGGAGGCATGAGTACCAAAGTTCACGCGGGATTGGAAGCCTTAAACCAAGGAGTCAAAGAAGTTCTAATCACCTCAGGCACAGCAAAACAACCCATAACCTCCGTTCTTAAACATCAAGTTGGTACAGTGATAACCAGTGAATGACAACGAAATAAAGGAAATTGAAAACCGTTACCTGGCAAACGTATTCTCCAAAAAACCAGTCGTTCTCACCCGAGGCAAAGGATCTCTTGTTTGGGACATAAACGGTAGAGAATACATAGATAGCACAAGCAGCTACGGTGTTGCTGCACTGGGGCACTGTCACCCCAAAATTGTCGAAGCAATAAACGCTCAAGCATCCCAACTCATAACCTGCCACAGCTGCTACTACAACGATAAACGAGCAGAATTCATAGAGAAACTAATCAAAATCACACCTAAAGGCTTAGACAAAGCGTTTCTCTCCAACAGCGGTTCAGAAGCCGTTGAATGCGCTATAAAACTAGCACGCAAAGCCACAGGAAAAACTGAAATCATCGCCCTTATGGGTTCTTATCATGGTAAAACAATGGGTGCTCTATCCGCAACATGGGACAAGAAATACCGTGCACCCTTCATGCCTCTAGTACCTGACATAAAACATGTTGCACCAGATGACGCCGCTAAAATAGAGAATACAATAACTGAAAAAACCGCTGCAGTTCTCATGGAGCCGATCCGCGGAGAAGGAGGAATTCGCGTTCCGTCAAACGGTTACCTTCAAAGAGTACGAGAAATCTGCAACAAAAACGACGTTCTACTAATACTAGATGAAGTTCAAACTAGTTTTGGACGCACAGGTAAATTATTTGGTTGCGAAAACTGGGATGTCACGCCAGACATAATGTGTTTAGCTAAACCTTTTGCTGGAGGATTACCCATAGGCGTTACAGTCGCAAAAGAAAATATCATGTCGACCTTTAAAGTTGGTGAGCACTCAACAACCTTCAGCGGAAGCCCAATCGTGTGTGCTGCAGGATGTGCTGCCATTGACGTACTATTTGAAGAAAAACTCGCTGACAAAGCAGCCTCAGACGGCAAATACTTTAAAAACAAGCTAGAAGATTTGGCGACAAGACATAAAATAATAAAAGAAATCCGCGGCTTAGGTTTAATGCTCGGCATAGAACTCCGTTACGACGTATATGGTATAATAACAAAGATGTTAAACAACGGTATTCTAGTTATAGACGCAGGCCGAACAGTTATTCGGATGTTACCGCCTCTAATTATTACAAGGCCACAAATAGATCTAATTATAACAGCGCTAGATAAAGCGTTGAGGGAAGAAGAAAATGAGCGAGGCAGCAGTACGATTCCTAACTAACTTATTAGGCATTTACAGCCCATCAGGAAAAGAAGAAGAAATAGCCAACTTTTTGGCTCAAAAAATGGAAAAAATGGGCTACGAAGTCGGCATCGACGCTATAGGCAATGTAATTGGCGTGATGGGAGAAGGCGAACCCGTAATTTTCTTATGTGGACACATGGACACTGTAGCTGGGCATATGCCACTTCGAATTGAAGAAGGGAAAATATTTGCCCGCGGCGCAGTAGACGCCAAAGGTCCACTTGCCGCAATGGTTGTTGCAGCCTCTGTCGCCGCCAAAGAACCGGGTTTCAAAGGAAAAATTTTAGTTGCAAGCGTAGTTGAAGAAGAAGCTACCAGCCGTGGAGTTCGGCATTTAATCACTCAAGGAATCAAAGCAGACTACGCAATATTCGGGGAACCCAGCGGAGTAGAAAACGTGACCATAGGCTACAAAGGTCAGATTCAACTCAAAATAGTTATAAAAACTC
>Ga0315535_1000262_pt1 | contig 36794 bp, 25 predicted proteins | sample SalMarSW160220MG_2_FD_203092 | JGI IMG/M metagenome (GOLD analysis project Ga0315535, IMG submission 203092) | Salt marsh sediment microbial communities from the Plum Island Ecosystem LTER, Massachusetts, United States - Salt Marsh Sediment SW1602-20 ... | reverse complement strand
TTTCAAAATCGTAGCTAAGCAGGAGTTAAAATAAAGCCATCTATTCCACGATGGCATTCCGGACCAGTTCCTTGTACTCACTTGCAAATGGGACACCCATATGGGGCACGTATTGCGTGAATGCCAGGATGACCATGTTGTTTTCAGGAAGGGCCACAAAGGATGTGGAGGCCGCACCTGTCCATGAGTAAGCACCGGTTTCCATTTCAACCGAGCCTCCCAGGCCATAACCGAATCCCTCCTCAAAGATTGCTGTGGCGGGCATTTGATCCGACATGATCAGTTTGACGGTAGATTCCTCCAGAACACGCACACCATCAAGTTCCCCTCCATTCAGAAGCATCTGCGCGAACCTTCCATAGTCACCAATGGTGGAGACCAATCCGCCGCCGCCTGAAAACAATGTTACCTTCTGTTTCACGGCATTGGTCATTTCTTCCACGGGAGTGAGCGCTCCGGTTTGCTGGTCAGGGGTATAGATCATGGCCAGCCGTTGGAAATCCTCTTCTGGGACATCGAAACCGGTGTCATCCATTCCAAGCGGATCAAACAGCCGGGTTTGCAGGAATTCATCAAACGGCATTCCGGACAGCACCTCAACCAGGTAGCCAGCCACATCAAGGGATACCGAATACTCATATTTCGAACCGGGTTGGTTTTTCAGAGGGATGGTGGCAAGGAGTTCAATCATCCCTGCCAGATTACCTCCACCCCTTATCCCGGTGGGAGTGATCTGGTTGTAAAGTGAGTCTACATGAGAATCGGGATCCCAGCCATAGCAGAATCCGGCCGTATGCGTCAACAGGTGCCTGACCGTGAAAGGCTGTTGCTGCCCGACTACCTCACCATCCACATAAACTCCTGTATTTTCGAAGGCCGGGATATATCCGGCTACCGGGTCATCCAACTGAAATTTACCTTCATCAAACAGGATCATCAATGCTGCAGCAGTGATCGGTTTTGACATGGAATAGATCCTGAATAGGGCATTTTCCGCCAGCTCTCTTTCCTCCTGTAAATTGGCCATTCCATGGACGCGCTGGCGTACCGTAAGGCCATCCTTAATCACCAGTGTTGCTACGCATGGCAGCCGGCCCTCATCCACATGGGCCTGCATCCTCAAATCGGCCAGGTCAAGGGTATCAACTGAGAGACCTGCAACAGTGGTTGAAGCGTGATTACATGATAGCGATAATGCCATCAGAAGAAGAAGGGCAGCAGCAGCTGGCAGCAATTTGACATGTCGGTTTTTCATGTGAAAATGGTTTTGGTTTTTTTGATCTAATTCAATCCAAAGGCTTACTGGTTCCAAAGGTCCGGTATGGCATGGTGCCCCCGGGCCTTTATGGGGGCTCTGTCGGTGGGGGGAAGGGTGCCGGAGTGTATCTCAAAAATCCTTTTTGAAGTCTCCGATGCAGCTTCCACCAGGAAAGGGTAGGGACGGTCGGTCACATCCACCAGCCCGCAGTTGTAATTCTCCCCGTCGCCACCACGCCCGGTAAGGTCCTGGTCGCACCACTGGAAATAGGAGGTACCGATGAGTCCCGGATGCGCATAACCCTGTTCGGTATAATAACGGTAGGCGACTCCTCGTTCTTCCTGCGAATTGACCTGCCAGAGGGACTGTGCCATGCCCCGGTCCACCGTTCCGAAGTGATACTCCCCAATGAACAGGGGTTTGCCGGTAACCTCCATGAACCTGTCCAGCATCTCTTTGCGGGGATACAGGTCGTAACAGTTGAAGCTGAAAACGTCAAAGACATCCTTGCAGAGCTCCAGTATCTCGTTGTCTGCCTCCTGGCCGAAGCGGATCCCCAGGGTGAGATGGTTGGGATCGTGCCTGTCCAGTGCGCGGTCTGTGGTTTCAATAAAGATCCGGAACGTGTTGTGGATAAATTTCTTCCTGCTCTCCGGCGTATCCCCTTTTGCCAGATGTTCCTGCAGCGCTGTCCGGATGGGGCGATCCTTCCCTTCAAGGATCAGGTCGCACAGCCGCTGTTCACGGCCCAGGAAAGAAGGTTCATTGAAGGTGAAATAGCCCAGAAGCCAGGGATTATCGCGGTAGGGTTCCACGGTTGAGCGGACTACCTGGTCAATCTTTTCCTCGAAATCGGGGGCATACACATCAGCCAGGCCCATCAGTTCACCTTCAATGCCGATGCCCCTTAACTGGAGTGTAAAGGCCTTCCGGTTACGCTTGTAAACATCGGATTGTGACCAGTTGGCAATGGTATTGAATCCCCAGCGGTCCATCCGGGTGATGATGTTGTCCACGGATTTCTCTCTGTAATCTTCACCATAGCGACGGTAAAGATTCCAATTGCCGAACGAACCCGACCGGTACCCGCCGCTTCCAGAAGCAAGATCCTCCGGGGGCAGTTCCATGTAAAGGTTCCGCCTGTGTTCGAGCCTGTAAACGCCCCCTCCACCACCGGGGCCCACACAATTTACCCCGTGGGAAAGAAACAGGCACCCTTCCGGGTCCACAAACCACCAGCGGCTGTCGATTTTCTCAGTGCGGAAGAAGCCGGTGCCTTCATCAATGCGGGCATCCAGGTAGCCTCCGTATTTGGAAGATTGAACCTTGTTCCTGTCTGCGGGCTGACGCTCCTCCGTTTCCCACTCCTTCTGAAGCTCTGCCAGTGAATGGATCTTGCCTTCCCAGTCGCCCAGGTTGTACTGTCCGAACTCATCCACCACCGGGATTTCACCCAGGTACTGGTCGCCCGGGTCCTCTTTGGCAAGGCTCACCGATCGCAGCTTCAACACCGGATTACCGATGGGAACCTGCATCCTGATGCCGATGGAGTCCACGCCCTTCATGGGGCTCCTCTGCCCGGTCAGATTGATCCATCCGGTATACCTGGGCTGGTTAAAGGTGGCCGCCAGGTCACGACGGGCAGCGGGAGGCTCACGATAGAAACGCAGCGGGATGGCCAGCCTGTTCCAGCCCTTGGGCGTATAACTCATGATCCGCAGTTCATTGTACCCGGTCTCCGTGGTGAAACCCACCTGGAACCGTTGGGGTGTAGTAATCATGAATTCAAGAACCACAAATTCATATCCATCCCAGTTGGCCGGTAGTCCGGGCGAAATATCCTCCAATGCAAACTTCATCCCGGAGACCTCCTTCTCACTGTCAAAGTGAATGGTTACACCCTCCTTCTTGCATGAAATAAATGTGAACAGGAGTATAAAAATGACTCCCCGGGGGATTGATGGGCTGAAAACTTGCATATGTCTGATTATTATATGTTAATAAGATGATGAGTCTGACTTTGTATGAAATCCTTTTGTAAATTTCGTCTTATTAATGTAAACACGCAACAGCAAGCTAACATTACCCCAGGATGGCAAAAGTTAAAAAATTCGGAACCTTCAGCGGCGTTTTCACCCCTTCAATACTTACTATTTTAGGGGTAATCATGTATTTGCGCTTTCCTGCCATCATCGGACAGGCAGGACTGATCAATACCATTGGAATTATTGTCATCGCGCATATCATCTCCATTACAACCAGTCTGAGTGTGGCTTCGCTCTCTACTGATAAACCGGTTCAGGGTGGAGGAACCTATTTTATGATTTCCCGAAGTCTGGGACTGCCTATCGGGGGCACCCTTGGGCTGGCTTTATTTGTTGGACTTTCCTTTAGTGTAAGTCTCTATCTGATCGGGTTCGCTGAGAGCTTTCTCCAGTACTGGGGCCTCGAAAACAATATCAATACCATTCGTATCACAGGTACAATTGTTCTCATTGCTGTCACCACCCTCACCTTTATCAGTACATCGCTGGCCATCAAGTCACAATATTTTATCATGGCAGCCATTGTATTGTCGCTGTTATCCATCTTTTTTGGCAAACACGAATTTACACCTACTGAAGTAAATATAGCCCCTCTTGCTACTGCAGCGCCATTTATGGTTCTTTTTGGCATATTTTTTCCTGCAGTTACTGGGTTTGAAGCCGGGGTGTCCATGTCCGGCGACCTGAAAAATCCAAAAAAATCCCTTCCTGTGGGAGCCATGTCGGCAGTGGGCGTGGGTTTTATTGTATACCTGTGTCTTGCCGTGTTCTATGCATTTACGGTTGATGCCAATGCTCTTGCAAACGACCCTGAGATATTGTTTAAAATATCCCTCGTCCCCGCGCTGGTCATTGCAGGGATCTGGGGTGCGACACTCTCATCGGCACTGGGAAGTATTTTGGGGGCACCCCGTATATTGCAGGCTATTGCCATGGATAAAATTGCCCCTCGGTTCCTGGCCAAAGGCACAGTGAAAAACAATGAGCCAAGAAATGCCCTTTTGGTGGCATTTGTGATTGCTGAGGCAGGAATATTAATTGGATCGCTGGATGTAATTGCCCGGATCGTATCCATGTTTTTTATTACCACTTATGCATTCTTAAATTTGGCATCGGCCATTGAGAGCTGGTCCAGTTCCGATTTCCGTCCCGCATTCAAAATACCCCGTTTTGTGAGTATTCTTGGAACCTTATCAGCTTTCTTTGTAATGATATTGCTCGATTTTCTGGCACTGGCCGGTGCTACTATCGTACTGGGATTGCTCTATTTCTTATTGCAACGAAAAGAACTGATTCTGGAAAGTGGGGATGCATGGAGTAGTTTCTGGACAAACTTTGCCAAACGCGCCTTGTTGAGACTTACCTCCCACAAGATCAATAAACGGAACTGGCGACCGAATATCATCCTTTTTAGTGGAGGCGAAAAGGCCCGTCCGCACCTTGTGGAACTCGGACTCTCCCTGACCGGAAAATTAGGGGCGCTGACAGATTTCGAACTTAGAACCATGCAGCAACCTGTCCATTCAAATATTAAAGTGGACCGGGTTCAGGGTAAAAGCCGGAATTATTTCATCCGGGAATTTCAATGCGATTCGCTGCTGGATGGTATTCATCTGGTTTCGAGTGTTTATGGTTTCAGTGGTTTTGAGCCCAATACGGTATTGATGGGCTGGAGCAGAAATATTCAAACTGCCGGTTTTCTGGTCGATGTTCTGAAAGACTTCAAAAGTAATAACCTGAATGCCGTCTTCCTGGACTATGATAAAACCAACGGTTTTGGGAAAAAGGAGAGGATCGATATCTGGTGGGACGGAAAGGGCCGGCACCTGAGTTTTTCCTTAAATTTACTGAAATTCCTTCTATCAGATCATGCCTGGCGGGATGCCAGAATAAGGATTCTGCATATTAATAGTGACACCTCTTTGAACGAAAGCATCATTCGAAATACGAATGCCATATTGACTGAAAAGCGAATGAGTGCAGAAGTAAAGATCATAAGTGACGACTTTGGTTCCCGCAGCAGGATGGAGATTATCAATTCAGAATCTGTAAGAGCCGATCTGCTGGTCCTTGGATTATCACAGAACAAGAGTGTGATTACCAAGGAGTATATTGGAACGATCAACACCCTCTCCCGGCTTCCTGCAAGCCTGATGTTGCTGAGCCCATCCACAGATTTTGAGGAGATCAACCTGGTTGAAAACCTGAAACTGCTAGCCAGACAACCCGATTTTGTTCCGGAATCGATCCAGTTACCCGCATTGCCTGCACTTGAAAACCGCGTCGCCATCAACCGCATTGAAAAGCTGGACGCTGATGTTTTGGCCATGGGCAGTTTATTTATTGAGAAAACAATTAGCAATGCCTTACATAACCTGCAGGCTTTACAATTGAATTTTAAAGAGTCCGTCATTCAGAATATTGCGAACCTTGAAAAGGAGATTGTTGAAAACGGAAAGATGGGATTTGATAAAACGGTAGCAAAAAACCATCAGTTATATCTTATAGCCGTTAACAACATCGCAGGAAAAAGTAATGCAATCTTGCTGAAGGAACTTAAAGAGTTTTTGGATGATGGAATATCCGACCTTCTGGCTCGCATGGGCAATTATACATATGAAGCTCCCGAATGGGTCATGATTCCTTATATCAGCAACTCAAAAGGGAAGGAGAAAGAGGCAAAATATAGTTTTAGAAAATCCCTTGACTATTATTTCGAAACATTGGTCAAACCGCAGGTAAAAATCGAGTTGGATAGACTCGAAGAAATAACTCTGAACGAACTTGAAGATTTAAGAAAGTTAATTCCTGGCATTAACGATTCATATGAAAAGCTTGCATTAACTCAGGGGGTTGATTATACGCAAAGTTTAAAGGGCTTTGACCAATATCCGGGTGAGTTTAATATGATCGAAAAAAAGCTGAACCAATATGAAAGTTTGTCGGAATCTTTAATTATGAAGTCGTTTCGTGAGCTGTCAATCTCCATGGCCCGGGATATGGAGGAGTTGCCGCTCCTTTCAAGGCCAAAAAGGAAGCCTAAAATCAAAACGGAGCCATTGGCTGAGTACCTGAACTCATTTCCGGACAGCTATGGGGAAGGTGTCATCTTGTTAAGCAATACACTGTATCTTGATACAATCATGCTTTCAAGTAAAAACATTGCCAAAAATCTTCTCATAAGCGGAAATGAAAAAATAGCCATCCGGATTTCAGAATTATTGCTTCAGCCGATGGATAAGTTTATTCAATTTATCAAGGAGGATATCAAAAAACCAAAGCCTGGATTCAAGCCTCCTGTCTTTCCTGACAAAATACCAATCCTTGATCATTTCAATGATGTATGGAGCAGGATTTCGTCTTTAAGAAACGAGTTCAGCGAAGAATTGGCTGTCCCCCTATCGATTTATGGTGATGCGGGAGTTTTAAGGTTCAGTGATTATGAGTCTTTTCTTACAAATTTGAAAAAAACTTCCACATACTATATGGATACCCTGTTTTACGAACCATTCTACAGGGAACTTCAGCAATTTGAAAAAATCCTTAACACGGCTATTATTGAGTGTAAAGAAGCCAGCAGCCTGTTGATTTTTCATTTGAGTAATGTGAATGATCCGGATATTTTGCAGGGTTCGACTGAAGATTCAGGAAGCCAGGTATTTGAAAAGCTGATCAAGCAGGTTACCGGTGAAAAGGAGAAAGTCGTTACGGCCATGGACAGGCTTGAGCATTATTCCATGGCATCCGTTCAGGAAGCGTATTCCAGGCTTTTCTATCATTCTATCGTTGATTCAGAAAGTAATATTGATTCTGAAAAACGTGAACAAAAAAGCAAAAAATTCAGTCTGGGTATCTCAAAGCGTGCCAATGCACTTAAAAGCCGCATCAATGGAATCATTGTTTATTTGTTGAATAGTACCAGCAGAGGAGTACTGCTGTCAAGGAAGTATCTGGATGAAAAGGAACAGGTATTTACAAACAGCAGTCAGATTCTTGACCTGGTTGAAGAAATACTGCCAAATCAGAAAATTTATGATTCTGTTCCTGTTTTTTACAGGAATTTAATGAGTAGCGGATCAACCATAACTGATGAATTCTGGGTTCCGAGGAACAAGGAGTTCAATTTGCTTAAGGAAGCGGCACAAAGGCATAAAAGAGGTGTTGGTGGTGCTGTAATCATCAAAGGGGAGCATGGTGCCGGGAAAACTGCATTATCGAGGTATGGAGGTGCACACCTGTTTAAGAAGAGAAACTTATTCTGGATAGATCCTCCTGAGGGCGGATCTGCAAAGGTGGATGAATTTCTGTCTGTTCTTCAAAAACAGTTGACCCACCTGAATGATTTTGAAAGCATTTTTTCCAATATGCCTTTCGAAAGTGCGGTGGTTATCAATAATCTGGAGCTATGGTGGGAAAGAAGGGCAGGAGGTGATGAAGTAATCTTGAAAATGATTGAACTGATTCAGCTATACGGAAACAGGGTGTTCTTTATTTTAAACTGTAATACGCACTCATTCAATATAATTAAAAAGATTGCTCCGATTGAAAGCAATTGCCTGTCAATTATTGAATGCGAACCATTTAATGCCAAAGAGCTGCAACAGATGGTTCTTAGCAGGCACAAGTCAAGCGGTATTCGCCTGAACTACAATGGAACTCCGGAGGAGTCGGTTTCTCAACTATCTCTTTCCATATTGTTTAACAAGTATTTTATCGTAACGGACGGGAATCCCGGTGTTGCTTTAAATACCTGGAAGGCAAATATTACGGATTCCGGAAATGATGCGATCCATATAAAGAAACCAGAGAAACCCAGGATTGAGGTATTAAATAATCTTCAGCCGGAATGGCTGGTCATCATTGCCCTTTTTATCCAGCATAAGGAATTGGATTTTAATAAACTGGCCAGGGTAACCGGGTACCACCAAACCTTTGTAAAGAACCTGATCCTCAATCTGAATTACGCCGGAATTCTGGTTCAGAAAAGGGGAGACATATACAGGCTTGGAAGAAATATTGAGCCTCTTCTCGTTGAAGTTTGTTTAACCAAAGGAATTATTTAGAGCTATGATTATCAAGGCAATTACCATAGGAATATTCCTTTTCATAGGATTCAGGGTACTGGTATTCATTGTGAAGAAAGTTGGCTTTACCAAAAGAATCATGCATCATCTGAAAACCATTCTTTCCATCTTTGAATTCATTGTCTGGTTTGCTTTTCTTACGTGGGTGATCAAGCTTGTTTATGAATCAAAAGATCATTTTGTTCTGGTTTTCGCAGCCGTTGCAGCTGTACTGTTGATTGTCCCTGCATTTATTCTTTTAAGGGATTTTGTTTTCGGCGTCTTCCTGAAGGTTCAGAATAAAGTAATTGAAGGCACTTTCATTGAACTTGAGGATATCAAAGGTGAAATCGTCAAGGCTGGACAGTTTTTTTTGAATGTTGGAGACTTGCATGGAAATGTGAAGTCTCTCGGATATTATAAAGTCAATTCCCGGGTCATATCCATTGCCGGAGATCATCATCAGTTGGAGAGACTTGTTCTGGAGTTTAATTTTCCCAGGACAAACAGAACAAATGAGATTACAGACAAATTAAATTATCTTCTTTTAAATACTCCATGGGTAGTAGCTTCAAAGGCACCGCTTGTCGAAAGCATCAACACTGAGGCAGAACACACGGTTGTCAGAATGGCTGTTTTTGTAATCAATAAATCCTACAGGGAAAACATCATGGAGATGGTCAATCAAAACCTGGCTCTTTCTTCTGCAGATCAATTGGGTTCTGCCTGAAATTTATTTGGAATACCCCGGCAAATCCCTGTGGCTGTGGTCGCAAAAGGGTGGTGTTTTGGTCAACTTGCAACTGCACCATTTTACCAGCTGCTTCTCAGCGATGACAACACGGAAGGGAAGAAAACCGGTCTCCCGGTGTGAGCCGTCACAGAAGGGTTGCCCTTTGCTGCGGCCGCATGCGCACCACAAATAGGTCCCGGGTTCGGTATCCAGTTTGATGGATCGTAGTCCGGCCACAACAGGCTTATCACGGTGGTCCATCATCTATCGCTTAAGTTTATGATTCTTCATCCAATAAAATGGAAATTTACCTATTTTTGGGAAACAATTGATACAGATCCATCACCATTGATCAAGCGTATTGAAGGTCTATTTCCTGAGATCAGCGAATCCTTCAAACTCCCGGTATTTTATTTTATCATGGCAGGTTCCTTTGCGGGATGGCAGTCGTTTTTCAATGTTCATCTTGACAGTATCGGATACAGCAGCATGCAGATCGGTGCCCTGAATGCGGTTTTTATCTCCACTTCGGCCCTGGTTGTTCCTTTCTGGGGAATGATTGCCGATAAGTTCGGGAACAACAGGATCCTTCTGTTGCTCTCTACTGTATGCGCTGTCATGGTATTCCTGATGGGGCAGACCCTTGCTTTCTATTGGATGCTTGTATTTATCGCTGTTATATCAGTCTTCCACCAGCCTTCGGGCGCTGTGGTAGACGGGATGACCATGGGCTATATCAGGGGCAATCCCCGTCTGACTTACGGACAGTTCCGGCTTTGGGGATCGGCCGGATATGCTGTCTCTTCCCTGGTGGTAGGCTATTTTGCCAGGCAGGATACAAGTGTTATTTTTAATATTGCTGCAGTTTTATTCCTGGCTCTTTCCCTCTTCAATCTGTTTACCCTGCCGTCCAGGCCGGTCACCGGCCGCAGCCTGGTTACCTTCGGAAGCTTCGGGGTCTTTTTCAGGAATGGGAAGCTGCTCCTGTTTCTTTTGATCATCATGCTTTATGGCGTTGCCATCTCGCCGCTGCATCAATTTATCAACCTTTATTACAGGGATCTGGGGGCGGAGAGCTCATTCATCGGATGGGTCTTTTTCATACAGGCTACCTTTGAGGTTCCGGCATTCATTATCGGGGCCAGATACCTGAAGCGGGTAAGGGCTGAAAGGATGATCATGCTGGCCATGACAGTTTCCTGTGCGAGAATGGTATTATACGGATTTATTACAAATCCGCTAATGGCTCTTGGTGTAAGCATCTTTCACGGGATCACCATTGCTTTTTTCCTGATGGGAGTGGTGGAATATGTGCAGGCCCGTACGCCCGATCACCTTCGCACCACCGGCCAGGCTTTGATATGGGCCTTTCATTTTGGGGCGGGTGTTACCCTGGGGAACCTGATGCTGGGTTATCTGCGGGATACCACGGGAATGCTAAAGGCCATGCATATTCATGCGGCCCTGGCCTTAGTGGTCATTCTTGGAGCGGGTTTGTTTTTCCGGTTGACCGATGGCCGGCAGCATTAAATACCCCGTAAAAGCCCGGAATAAAAATTCCCGGTTTCATCGAGTTGTTTCAGCTTACTATAAGCGTTGCTATTGTCGGGTAATGCGTAAACATCAATGGACAGGGTATGGAAAATATGATAGATTGCCTTTTACAGGCGGTTGTAGAACAGACCATGGTAATAAAACCGGATGGAGGAGAGGAACAGCGGAATCCCCATGGTAAAGTATAACACCAGCAAGTATTGTGTGGGTATGATTCCCGATTTTCTGAGCAATATGCCGGATGTGATCATGATGGCCATCAGGATGTAGCTCCTGAAACTGAAAAAGGAGAACAGACAGGGTTTTTCCATTTTCAGTTCAACGATCCGTTTCGTATGTTTTTTGGAGATATTCGAAAAGAGCAGCCAGTAGAATGCAGCACCGCCCAAACCACTGATGAATATTTTTATCCCCAAAGCTTCAGGCGCCTGAATTGAAAGCAGAATACCTTTGTAGATGAGCATCCCGCCTGCAAATGTCCAAACCACTGCGGCGATATATAGAAGAGATCGTTTGGAAACCTTTGGCTTTATTGTTTGCAGAATGTCCATTCTTTTTTCGTGATGCCAATGTTACGAAAATCGGCCGGATTAATAAGGAGGGAAGAAAAATAGTTCATGTTCGCAATAAATCCCTGGACAGTGGGGTTTCGCCAACCCACCTCCGAAAGAGAACGTCATAAATGGTATAAACGCTGTTTCCTTCTGCATCGATCTCATGATGGACCAACTCCTTGTTGTGTAAGGATCTCAGGGAGCGCAGTACGGTGGCAGGATTTCCCAGGCCGAAACTGGAGATGAAGTCTGCTGATGTCGGTTGATACACCAAACCTTTCGCGGCAATGGCCCTGAGCAATTCCCACTGAGGCTTGGTCAGCATATCCCTGTACCCGTAAAACACAAACTCCTGCTCTTTGAGGAGCCTGAAAGCTTCATTTTTCCAGGTTTCATCGACAATTCGTTTACCTGAAGCCAGGAAAACCCTGTTGCACAGCAACTGCACATAATAGGTGTGGCAGTCTGCCCAGTCCAGCAGGCTTAAAACAGTGTCTTCAGCAATGGATTTATGATGTTCGCCGAATTTGTGCATAATGAACGCTGCATAAGTCTTTTGATCAATTTTACCGATTTTCATAAACTGGGCACTTCGGAAGAATGGTTTGCCCGGATCGCTAAAAAGTTCCTGCATCAGGTGCTGCTGGCTGCCTGAAAAAATGAAACTCACATTGGTAAGTTTTTGGATAACTGACCGCAACCAGGCATCGGTTTGGTTTTCGGGGTAATGAAGAATCTGTTGAAACTCGTCAACCGCAATGATCACCCTTTTGGACTGGTTTTCCAGAATTGTAAACAACTCTTCGATCGATCGCTTGCTTTCTTCGGAGGTAGCGTGGATGCTGAATACCGGGGAACCGTTTAATGCGTCATAACTCACGGCCGGACGAAGGGAACGGACGAATTTCCAAATTTTTTTCCCGGGCGAAGTGGACTCTGGCAATACCTGGAAGGCAGCGTTAATAAGCTGGTTCAGAAAGTCATTGATTGATTCAGTTGGTAAAATGTCCAGGTAGATAGTGTGATAACGGGTACCCAGGTAGTGAAATAAATGGCTTACTAGGGCTGTCTTCCCCAGCCGGCGCATGGCCACCAGCGTGGTAGAGTTACCACCCTTTACATTTCTTAGTAGCTGTTCCAGTTCCTCTTCCCTGTTACAAAAGTAGTCAGGCCCGAAATATCCTGTGGTTGGGAAAGGGGTAATTGCTTTTTGCATGATGTTACAAATTGTAATTTACAAAATGCAATATACAAGTTGTAAAATTAATATGCAATTCCAGTCATAAAGAGATCTCCCTGAAATTGCCGGGGGTGATCGCTCTTTTTCCCTCCTCAATCTCCCTGACCATGCTGGTGAGCCGGTCGTTTACCGGGGTGGCAACCTTGAATTCCCTGCCTTTCGCTGCGATATAACCATTGTAGTTGTCAACCTCCGTTTTCCGGCCCCTTTCCAGGCTCTGGAGGCTGGAGGATTTAAGCCTGCGGTATTTTATGCCAATCACCCTGATGGTGAGGTGTCTTTTCACTCCTGACAGAAGTCCGGGGCGAAGAAAGCTATAGAAATCAAGTTTCCCCGAAGCGGCAGGAGCGATCGTGAGATCCATGGCCTTGGCCACTTCAATGGCTTCCCTGATGATCTCTATAAAAAGGTTGCGCACCCTTTTTCTGGCCAGCATCTCACCCAGGTACAGGCCGCATACAGCCCCCAGGGTGGTGATGCATGCATTGATGATCATCTTGGAATAGAGCTCGGGGAGTATTTCATCGGTCGTTCGGGTTTCGATGATATGCCCGAGTATGCCTGCCAGTTTCTCAAGCTCACTGTCTTTCCTACGGTTCCAGTTGCCCAGGATGAATTCTCCACCGGAGGTCATCTCCACCTTCCCCGGTTCATGCATGGTCCCTCCCCAACCCACCACGCAGCCAATGGTACGCTCTTCACCCACCACTTCGGCCAGCATCTCTTCACAGATTCCGTTTTGCATGGATACGACCCGTGAGTTTTCATCTATAAAGTGAAGGATCCCCCTGGCAGCGTCCACCAGCGAACCGGCCTTTGTGGCGATCAGTACATAATCGAAGATACCATCCAGCTCCTCCGGCGTGGCCACGGAGGGGACAGGGACGGTGAAATCCCCGCAATGACCGGCGACCACAATTCCCGAACTGCTGATCTTTTCAGCCAGCTTTGGATGCTTTGTGACCAGCCGGACATCATAACCTTCCCGGGTCAGCAATCCGGCCGTTACACCACCGATGGCGCCCGGACCAATGACACAGATTCTGATTTCCTTATCCATTCAAAACAGCTTGGTTGAAGGTCCTAAATTTAGGAAACAAAACATATATTCCTATTGACGATGTGACTGAAAACAAAACAGGGTGGCCACATCGGCCACCCTGTAATGATAGGAGGTTTGAAGCAAATTACTTCAACAGCATCATTTTCCTGGTCTCGGTACCGAAATCGGTAGTGAGTTTGAAGAAATAGGTGCTGCTTGCAGCATAGTCAGGTGAGAACTGAACATTGTTTTCACCTGCTGCCCTGTTTTCATTGATCAGTTGTGCTACCATTCTTCCGGAAACATCATATACAGAGAGGTTCACGAATGAATTGTCCTTCAGGTTGAAACTGATGGTCGTACTGACTCCAAAGGGATTCGGATAGTTCTTCAACTCAAACTGAGAGGAGGCTACCGCTCTGTTTTGGATTCCGTTGCTTGCATAAGCTGCCTTTATAGCGGCAGTAGAAGCAGCAGGATCAAAAGCAATATCGTCCCAATGCAGTGCACCGATGGGCAGTCCGTCGATGTTGGATTTCAAATCCTTGCTGTAGGAGAAATCCTCAATCATGTCGGAAATCTTGGTGATACCGCCTACAGTTGAAGTTTCAGTCTCAACACCGGGAATGGTGGTGGCATCATAGTCTCCGAAATAAGTGGGGGTAAGGCCAGGTGCAGTCACATCCGGAACACCATACTGGGCGCGGTTCCACTCGACGTACACATCAGCGGCAGCCTGGGGAAGGGGATTTGTGACGAAACCCATGTCCTCAGCCGGGAATTCATATACTGTATTGTTCTCAGCCTTGATATTGTCATGGTCGGCAACTAGCTGCTCGGTCCTCGAGTTCATGAAAATACCGGGAACGTTATGTACTTCCCAGGGGCCATTGCCAAAGCCACCCCAGTTCAGGTAGGAAGCAGGCATTCCGGTAATGCCATCGTCGGGTGTTCCTCCATAATAGGCATCCAGGGTTGAGCTCTGAACACATACGTTGTCAGCTGCATACCAGATGTAATCGGAAATCTCGTTCACGTCATCCCTCAGACCGGTTGAGTCAGCAGGGTTTGCGTAGAACTTTGAATCGATCCAGATATTGGTTGTGATGGTATCCACACCCACCAGTCCGTGAAACATTTCATGGGTGGTAAAGGTGCCATCGCCGTTGTCTACGGTGGCCCGTCCATCGGGATCCTGTCCGCCGGTGGCCACATTCTCGCGGTCTTCACCCACCCAGTTGGCGTTCACGAAGAGGTTGTTGGTGTAGTAGCACTCCTTCCAGTACTGGTTCAGGAAGGGATACTTGGAGTTGTTGATGAAGGTGTTGTGGTTGATCATACCATATTCCATCAAACACTCCTGTCCGAGTACAGTCAGACCGGCACCGGTGGAGGTGTTGTTCTCATAGATCAGGGTATCAACGGGAACCTTGCAGTTCATCACCCGGCCTGCCCACCACTGGGATCCGTCGTGGAAATCGCGGAAATAGTTGTTCCTGAAAATGGCTACCTGGCCGTTCTCAATACCATCGGTATTGAACATGGTTCCGTTACAGAATTCGAAGAGGCAGTCTTCAACCACCAGTTTGTTGTTATTTCCGCTCACCTGGAATTGACCCCAGCCATTTGTAATGGCTCCGTCACTGCCCATCGCCGAATATTGGATGTTTTGGATGGTCAGGCTTCCTTTGATGACATTTTGTCCGACTTCCACATCATTCAAGGGAACCCGGAGGATCACGGGCTTACCACCCTCACCGGCTTCCGCCCTGATAACGATGGTACGGTTGCCCACATCCACGTTGATGGGACCATGCATCATGTAAAACTCACCACGCTTTAATTCATAGATCAGCACATCGTCGGTCCGGGTGTCGTTGTTGATGGTAGTTTCAATGCTACCGCCATTGTCTGCACCACCCTCGATGGTCACGACGCTCTGGGATTGTAGTGAGATAGCAATGCACAATCCCACGAAAGAAAATAGTAAAGTTCTAAGTTTCATGTTTTTCAGTTTTGGTTAATAATTAAATCTTTGATTCATATATACTTAAATACCTCCTTTTTATAGATTTACTTTTACCCCCAGCTGTGCCCTGAAGCCGTAAAACTGGCTGTTGGTGGGCAGTTGCGGACGGTCATTGCCCTGCTCGGCAAAGAAATATTTGTCCACATGGTTTCCGATGTTGGTCAGGTTGGCATAGACAGAAATATTCTTGGTGATCTCCTGTTTCAACATCAGATCCACCAGGGAGAACGTATCGTAGTAGCGGTCAAATACGGAATAGCGGGTATCCAGTCCTTCTACCGTATTGCTCTGGTAGCGGTAGGAGACCCTGGCACTGAATCCTTTATAGTCCCATCCAAGGATCACATTCAGGATGGAAGCAGGCTGGTCTTCCATAGGGCCTTCACGGAGTTTGTACTGGGTCTCATAGATGGGAAGGGGAGGGAAACCTGTTGATGTGCCAATCTGTACCTGGTCGAAGAAGGGATAGTTGGTGGTGGTTTTCATGATGGTGTAGTTGACATCCAAAACCAGTCCCTTGAGAATGCCAGGCAAGTACCAGAAGTTGGTCTGCCAGCTAAACTCGAGGCCAAAGATTTGGGCCCTCTCCGGGTTGTTGAAAGGCATATTGGTCTTGCCCTGCTGGCTCATGTACAGTGGATCGTAATATTCGGGGCCAATGAGGCGATCTCTCAGGTCTTCCGGTCCGCCAGTGATATCATCCAACCGGTTGGGTCTATAATCGCTCAATACAAAAACCAGGTCACTCACCTCCTTGTAGAAGCCATATACGGTCAGCAAGCCCAGTTTGGGTTGCATGATCGATATACCCAGGTCATAGTTCCAGGCAGTAGAGGGCTCCAGGTAGGGATTGTTTGAGGTAATGTTGTTTCCGACGGTGGGGTATATCACCAGGGGCGAGATTTGCCGGAAACTGGGTCGTGAGGCACTTTTGTACACCGCACCCTGGATGCTGATGATGTCAGTGACCTTGAATTTCATATTCAGCGATGGGAACCAGTTCGCATTTTCCCTGTAGGTGGTTGTATCCTTCAGGTCGGCTGAGACACCGGTGATGTTGGAGGCCGTCTTGATGTGCCAGGCTGTGTACTCGGTCGACTTGACCTCGTACCGGACACCCGGCAAGAGCATGAGTTTCGAGCCAATGTTAATCTCGGTCATGATATAGCCCGCATGGAGGCGCTCACTGGCCTCATAGTCGCGCTGGTAATCCTCTACGCCAGACACGGTATACATTTCAATAGAGGTCTTTTGAAGTTCCGTCTCCATGTCTGTAAGCAGATCAATGTCGCCTGCCCAGGCAAGGTTATAGGTTCCGTCGATGAATTTTCCGGGGTCATAGTTGGGGTCAATGAAATTACCGGCACTCACACCACGCTGGGATCCGATGGTTGTCTCGATCCAGGGGTACATGTCAATGAGATTCTGGCGCCGGGCAACCGATCCGCCCCACTGCAGGTCGTAGAAATTCTCAATACCTGAACTGGTACGGGTAAGTTCATGATACTTGTAACCCGCTTTGAGTTTACCTGCTATATTCCCAAACAGCGTATAGGTGAGTTCATAATCCACCTTGGCGTCATAGCTCACATCCAACAGGGTTTGGTTGCTGTTCCGGTAGCTCTGAAGGTAGGTGTTCGGAACGCTCACGGAATCCAAACCGCCCACTGCATCGAAAACCACTTCGGGATCCTTGTAAATCAGCCAATCCTGGGCCACTTCCAATCGTGTATCATCCACAAAAGGGAAGAACTGGTCATTCATTTCCACATCGGCAACCGTGGTGCTCAGGTCTACATTAATATGGGAAACCCCAAAAGTAAAGGAGTTTTGGAGAGAATGCGTCCTTGTCATGGTTTCCCAGAGGGCATGGTTGTCGGTTCGCTCAAAGCTCGCAGCCATACTCTGTGCGGTATAGATCTGCCGGTTGGTGCGGGTGAGTACGTCGTCGTTCTTGATGCTGAGCAGATTGAAAAATTTCACATCCCACCAGTCGGTTCTGTAATCAAGGATCAAACTACCGTTGGTGCGGTTGCGGGTCTGCTGTTTTTCGGTAAGGGTGATGTCCTCGGTCCTGATCAGCAGTTCATATTCTCCGGTGGGCTGGTTATTCTCATCCAGTATCTGCTGATTCCAGGGACCCTGGTAGCCGGCCGAAAAACTATGGGAGGGCATCTGCTTTTGCTCATGGGAGGCTCTGAGGCTCACGCCCAGTTTCTTTTGGAAGAAACGGTCACTATACCCCCCGGTAACTTTATAATTCGCGAAGTCCTGTCCCAGGTTGGCGTAGCCACCCTCGGCGGCAAAGCTTATTTTCCGGGTATTGGGGGCATTCTGCAGGCGGAGGTTCACGGTCCCACCCAGGGCGTCGGCATCCATGTCGGGCCGGAGCGACTTGCTGACTTCGATTCCGGATAAAATCTCACTCTGTACCAGGCTGAGGTCCACACTACGGTCGTAGTCACTGGTGGAAGCCATCTTTATACCTTCGATGGTCACATTGTTATATTTAGGCGATAAGCCCCGGATCACCACCTTGTTGGCTTCCCCCGCGTTTCTTTTCAGGGACACGCCGGGCAGGCGGCCAAGGGCTTCTGCAGCATTGGCATCAGGGAGTTCCTGAATTTTTTCAGAACTCACCACGTTGGTTACGGTATTGGCTGCCAGCTGCTGGTTGATGGCAGCTCTTTGTCCATAGGCCTGGGCTGTGATCACCGCCTCTTCACCCTGAATGGACAGTACTTCCAGATTTATTTCAATGGTTTCGGTTTCACCGTCCTTTACGTTCACGGTAATCTCCTGTTCCACATACCCCAGGTAACTGATGGTAACCACCTGGGTTCCGTCCGGTACACCGGCCAGGACAAATTCCCCATCCAGGCCCGTGGCTGTCCCATGGAAAATCGACTTGATAACAACGTTGGCTCCCGGCAGTGGCTCACCGCTTATGGCACCCTTCACCACACCTTTGATCGTTCCGGAGGCAAACAATACGCCCGGGATCATCAAAATCAATAAAATGGATAGAAAAAACTTTCCGGAGTAGATTTGTTTCATAGTAGTAGTTGGTTTAGATAGTTGGTTTTTGCGTTTAGGCTGTTTGCAATTTAAGCAAATATTTTTCTTATAAGCATCGTCGAATTGTGTTTTTTTCAATTACAACCGCTTGGACCGCCCATAGTCCGTGACAATACAATTTGATTCAAGAAGAAAAGGCAATAGATAGCCGATTACGAATTAATTAAAGTTTGCTTAAGTCTAAAAGGGAAAATAGAATGCTTTGATGCGAATTATGTAAAAATTAGAATCCGGATGATATGAAAATACTGTTTATAGGGGGTACGGGAAATATCTCCATAGCCTGTACCAGGCTGACCCTGGAGTCCGGGATGGAAGTGTTCCACATGAACGGTTCCCGCTTCAGTAGCAACGGAATCCCTTGAAAAACTGGAAAGATCAAGTTAAGATAATTCCACCCAAAATCATAAGCATCAGAAAAACAAAAGGTGGCCAGCCAAGCCGGCCACCTTTATAATGATAACAACTTGTGGATCTTCTACTTCACAAGCTTGTAGGTCTCAACTTCTCCTGCCTGGAACGCACGGATGAAGTACACTCCGCAGCCCAGTTTGGATACATCTATGGCCATCTTCTCACTAATGTTCGAAATGCTCATGACCACCTTGCCGCTAAGGCTGACGATGTCCATGCTTTGCACAGAACCTGCATTCTCCACATAAAGCATAGCCTTAACCGGATTGGGATAGAGGTTCAACTTCTCTGAGTTCATCGTTTCAATACCCACATTCTGACTGGATACGGTGATATCTGCTGTTCCTGTAATTCCGCTTCCGTCAGTGGCAGTGGCAGTCACAGTAACCACCCCGTTGGCCACAGCTGTAAGCAGTCCGGCAGCATCAATGGTAGCCACACCTTCAGGAGATACGCTCCATTCGATCATGGTCTCATCAGCGCCTTCGGGAAGAACTGCGGCAGCCATCTGGAGTGTTCCACCTGCCGTTTCGATGGTTGTGGCATCACCTGCCCCGGAAACAGCAATGGATTCGATCATCACCATCTGATTGCTGAGGGTAATCATGAACTCATCTTTCTTGCCGGAACCGTCTTCGGCAGATGCTGAAATAGTCACATCCCCGTTGGCAACTGCTGTGACCATTCCGGCCTCATCCACTGTGGCGATGGCATTATCAGAACTCATCCAGGTCACCGAGGGAACTGCCAGGTCCATGGGATAGAGTGTGGCAGTTAACTGCAGCGTCCCTCCATTGGTTTCAATGGTGGTGGCGTCCCCCTCGGAAGAGATCTTGATGCTGTCAGCTTTTTCTGCCACCAGTGCACCTACCCAGAGGGTGTCTCCAACAACGGCACTCCATGACTGAGTCTCCTGTCCGGCTACTTGGAATACTCCAAGTGTTGATCCGGGAGTGATGGCTTTGTTGTACTTCTTGAATTCAGTGCTGCTGGCTGCACCAATGGCGACCACCTCGGTCCAGGAAGGATCAGAGAACTTAATAAAGGTATTGATCACGCCAAGCTCAAACCCTGAAGTACCCACGGCATATTTGGCCATGGTCTTGAAGGCCTTCACGTTTTCAGGAACCATGGTCGAGTCTATGGACTTATAGAATTCAAATGAAGAATTCCAACCGTTCAGGAGAACCTGGAAGTAGGCTTCATCATCAATGGTAACAATGCTCCAGCCCGCAGGAAGTGAATCCTGAACAACCAGGAGTGGATCCAGCAGTGCAACGGGATTTTCGGCAACTACCTTTCCAACATACAGGGTGTCGCCAACCACAGCACCCCAGGATTGAGTCTCCTGACCCGCAAACTGGAAAACATCGATGGTGTCACCACCGGACAAACCATCAATGGTACGATTATGAAATTCCGAACTGCTGCCCTGGCCGTTTGCGATCAGTTCGTTCCAGCCGGGAGAGGTCAGTTTGAGAAAAGTATTAACCTGGTCAATAGTGAATCCTCCTACTCCAACGTCCAGTTTAACTTCAGTCCTCATCCTGGTGTGCCCTGGCGCTATGATCACATCATAAATTTTAACAGAGGAGTTCCACCCGTTGAGAGTAGCTTTCAGGTACTTTGTTCCATCTATATTGACGATCTCCATCCCATCGGGAAGACTGTCCACTGGGTAGGTGGCCGGATCAAAGATCACCTGGGCCTGCAGGGAAACGGCGAAAAATGCCAGAATTGTTAAAAGAATAGTAGTTTTTCTTTTCATAGTAATGTTTTAAATAACTAATTTAATGATGATTATAAAATTTTGTGCAGGACATAAATACAGGGTGAAAACTATGTAAAATCTTCCACAAAGTCAAATAGTTCCGTTAGGTGCCGGCGTTTTATAGCTTAGGATTCATAGTCTCTGGAGAAGGATTTCCTAAATTATCAGTGAACAGGGAAATACCATCGTTGTTATTAAGAATGTAAACGGACACCTTAAAACAGCTTACACATCCATGAATACGAGTTTACACGAGATCCAGAAGTTGCTGGGAAAACCTTACCGGGACCTGGAGTTCCTGCTTCAGTGCTTTTCTGAAGTATTGGAGGAGAATGGCAAACAGGAGCTGTCCGCGCAGCTGCCCTGGATCACTGCGTGTGAACCTGAATTTCCGGAAGAAAACCGGCAGGATCTGCTTCATCTCTATTCCATCTGTTTTCAGTTATTGAATCTCTCGGAGGTAAATGGAGCGGTTCAGAACCGCAGGCAGAAAAGGGAGTCCGGAGGGCTTAGCAGTGTAAACGGACTGTGGGGTAATGTATTGATGGAGCTGAAGAAGGGAGGAATCAGCGAAGAGACAATCCTGGATCAGTTCAAACGGGTTGAGGTTGAACCCGTGCTGACGGCCCATCCCACCGAGGCCAAACGTCCGGTAGTACTGGGATTGTACAGGCAGCTTTACCTTTTAATGGTGAAGCTTGAAAACACCATGTACAACTCATTTGAACGGGACGAGATCAAGCATGACATCAAACGCATTCTTCACAAGCTCTGGTTTATCGGCGAGATCTTCATGGAGAAACCAGCCATTGAATCGGAACTTGAGAATGTGCTGCACTATTTTTATAAGGTGTTTCCTGAAGTGCTTCCATTTCTCGATTTCAGGTTGAAACAGGCCTGGGAAAGTGCAGGATATGATCCTGTATATGTAGAAGATACCAGCAATTTTCCCTCCATCACCTTTGGAAACTGGGTGGGAGGGGACCGGGACGGACATCCGCTGGTGACGGCCGGGGTAACAGAGAAGACTCTGAAGGTGTTTCGGATGCACGCTTTCAGGCTGGTACTCTCCATGCTGGATGACCTTGCCGACAAGGTAAGCATCTATTGTTCAGAGGAAGAGCTGATCTATTCCTTCCGTTTCAGGTTGGAAGAACTGGGGAAGGAGGGGAGCCAGGTAGCGGAGGGGGATCAGAATGAGCCTTTCAAGCATTATGTGAAATCCCTGAAACGAAAGTTGCCTGTGGAAGAGAGATCCGGGGGAGGAATCGGGCTGAAAGATACACCATGGTCGTACCGGAGTTCGGGTGAACTGGTGGAGGACCTGCAGCTTTTGAAGAATGCCCTTGTAGACTACGGGGCCTGGTCCATGGCAGCCTATGATGTTCAGAAAGTGCTTCGTCACCTCGCTATTTTCGGATTTCACCTGGCCAGACTGGATATACGGCAGAACAGTCAATACTATGAAGAGGCACTTCTGGAACTGATCAGGACCAGCATGCCTGCCAGGTATGAAGGGATTGCCGGAGATCAGTCACAACTGAACCGGTTTATCCTTGATGAGCTGTCGATAAACCGTCCCTTTATGACCAGCCCGGAGCTGCTAGGATCGGAACTGGCCAGGGAGGCAGTGAATACATTCCTTACACTTTCCAAACATACCCGGACCTATTCTGAAAGGGCGGTGGGGAATCTGATTGTGAGTATGACACGCAATGAGCGGGATCTTTTTACCGTATACCTTTTCGCCAGGGAGGCCGGTCTGCTCAGGCATACTGTGGCCGGAATGGTATGTCCTATGCCTGTTGTTCCGTTGTTTGAAACCATTGAGGATTTAAAACAGAGCCCGGGGATCCTGGATAAGTTCCTCTCCCATCCGGTCACCAAAAACAGTATGGAATACCAACGCAACAGCCGTGGCAGGTCTTTTATGGTTCAGGATGTGATGATCGGATATAGTGACAGCAACAAGGATGGAGGTATCCTGGCCAGTACCTGGTACCTCTATGATGCCCAGGTGAAACTGGCAGCCGTCGGGAAAAAGCATGGGGTGGAGATCCGCTTCTTTCACGGAAAGGGAGGTACCATCAGCCGGGGTGCAGGTCCCACCCACTGGTTCCTGAAATCGCTTCCCGGTTCGGTTCAGAACGGACTGATCAGGATCACCGAGCAGGGTGAGACCATCGAGAGGAAATATGCCAACAAGGGCAATGCGGCATATAATCTTGAACTACTCCTGGCTGGAACAGCACTGGGTGCTATTCTGAATGCAGGTGGCAGCAACGGGGAGAATCCGGACCGCGATGCGCTGTTCTCCTACATGGCCGACGAGAGTTACCGGGCATTCAAGGAACTAACCACCCATCCCTCTTTTATCAGGTTTTACGAACAGGCCACACCCATTGATGTGATCGAGTCCAGCAAGATCGGTTCCAGGCCTGCACGCAGAAGGGGGAAAAGGACCCTGGAAGATCTGAGGGCCATACCCTGGGTGTTCAGCTGGACCCAGTCGCGCATGCACATCTCAAGCTGGTACGGCGTGGGGGCAACCTTTGCCGGAATGAAGTCAGCGGAACCCGGTAAATACAGCCTGCTGAAAGCACTTGTCAAAAAAGATGATTTTGTCCGGTATGTTCTCACCAATGTGGATACGAGCCTGGCTGCCACCGATGAGGAGGTGATGACCATGTACGCCGGCCTGGTGGAGGATGCAAAAGTCCGGAAGGATATCCTGGAGATGTTGCTCGGGGAACTGGCACTTACAAGGGAGATGATGCTTGACCTGTTGGGAAGCCCCATCTCCAAACGAAGGGTGAATCATTACCTTTCCACCCGGTTAAGGGCCACTGCATTGCTTCCCCTTCACAGGGTACAGGTCCATTTGCTGGATGAATGGAGAGCGGCCAGGAAGAAGGGAAATCCGGAAGCGGAGGAGAAGCTACTGAAGAACCTGCTTCGGAGCGTGAATGCCATTGCCAATGCCATGGGGACCACCGGATAGCCTGATTTTACCGGCCTTCCGGACTGACATGGGGAAAAATGCGGCAGGTGTCGAATAATACCACACTACCCTGAACACGCAGGAACAGAGATAGTTCACACTTCTGTGATTGTTCTGGTGTTGAAAAATACCACAGCTTTTCTAAATTCCCGACCTTCTCGAAATTCTATAAAGCACACATTAGTAATTAGTTAAGCCTGTGTGGCATCATCTTTGAAAGGTTATTTGCAACCTTTAAAAAATATATGCAATGAAACCTGGCAGAAAAATGATGATTGCAGTGGCGCTTATGTGTATAGCAATGGCAGCCTGTGCAAACCCGGAAAAGACCGGTACGACCGATGAAACCGCGCTGCAGCTGATGTGCAGCCCTGAACTGACTGTCCTGGCCAATGATCTGGCAGATCAGTATATGCAAAACAAGGAGGGTGTTTCCATTCAGGTGTCGGAGATCCCGGAAAATGAAGGGTCTGTTTTACTCAACGAAGGAACCATTGCCCTGGTGAAAAAGGGATCCCTTCCCGGAATGAATGATGAACAGCTGTTCAGGATGGTGGTGGGGCGCCATGTGATTGTCCCCGTCATGAATATAAACCATCCCCAGAAGGACCTGATTCTTCAAAAGGGGATTACTCCGGATCAGTTTGCCACGATTTACAGCTCACCCGGGATGACCTGGGGTTCTGTACTTGGCATTGAAGGAAAAAATCCGGTAAGGGCATATTTGCCGGCGGATGCATGCAGCAGGAGCTACCTGGCTGAATTCATCCATACCCTACCCGTGCAAATCAATGCAGGAGAAATCGGGGACCCAGACCAGATGATCGCATTGATTGAATCCGATCCCAATGCCATCGGTTTCTGTAACCTGACAAGCCTGGTGAACATGGAGCAGAGCGGTATGGATGCCGGATTCTGCCTGGTTCCTGTAGATGGTGACGGAGATGGTCAGCTGACGCAGTTTGAGAATATTTACAGGAGTTGTTCCGATCTTTCACACGGGATTTTTATAGGCAAATATCCCAAAGCGCTCTTCAGCAAGGTATATGCCGTAACAGGCAGACAACCTGTTAACGAAGAAGAAGTAGCGTTCCTGGAATGGATGATTACCGGGGGACAGGAATCCCTGGCTTCGGTGTCTCTTTTGAAACTTGACTATGGTGACAAGGTATCGGGGCAGGAGCATCTTTCCGCCCTGTCCAATCCGCTTGCCGACATGCCGGTAAAATCTTCTTCCACCGGCACCATCCTTCTGGTTCTTGGAATTGTGCTGACCGGGGGGATATTGCTGTCTCTGATGGTGAAACGTTCAGCAGGGAGAGACCCCGGTTCTTCGGCACCCCGTTCTCCGGCCAGGGCTGTGTTCGGAAAGGATTCAATGGTTTTTCCCGCCGGACTGTTCTTTGATAAATCCCATACATGGACCTTTATGGAGAAAGAGGGGAATGTGCGCATCGGGATTGATGATTTCATGCAAAATGTAACCGGCAGTGTGACCCGTGTGGTGATGAAAAGTCCGGGTGAGAAGATCAACAGGGGCGAGTCTTTGCTTACCCTGATACAACAAGGAAAACAGCTGGAGATCAAATCCCCGGTGTCGGGTATTGTGGTGGATCAAAACCGGGAATTGCTCGATGATGCATCTGCGATCAATGCCGATCCCTATAACGGCGGCTGGGTCTATCTGGTGGAACCGGTCAACTGGTTCAGGGAACTGAAGGCATTCTTTATGGGAGATGCGTACGCGGAATGGTTGAATAGCGAGTTTACCCGCTTGAAAGATTTTTTCTCCGCCGGACTGAATACCGGAAATGAGAAGGAAGTCGTAGCCATCATGCAGGATGGAGGAGAGATCAGGGAGGGAGTTCTTGAGGAGTTTGGCCCCGGGGTGTGGGAGGAGTTCCAGACCAGGTTTATCAATTGTTCGTAGAAAATCAATTATCTACAGCCCGGGCAACTTCCGGGCTTTCATCTACTTATTCATTTAAGACCAATCATCATGGGAATTAACAGACGTAATTTTTTCAGGGCAATGGGCATTACCGGGCTTGCCCTCGGTACGGGCAAAGAGCTGAATGCCGTTCCTGACAGGGGTGATGAAACAGAATTTTATGGAATCCTTTACGATGCCACCCGGTGTGTGGGTTGTCAGAGTTGCGAAGTGGCCTGCGCCCTGGCCAATGAATTGCCAGAACCCGATCCCGAAGACTATCCTGTTGCGGGAACCATCCGAAAAACCAATGAGAACAGGCGGTCGGTCATCAACGCCCATGAAACCACGCGGGGTGAAGTCTACGTAAAGAACCAGTGTATGCACTGCAATCAGCCTGCCTGTGCAGCGGCCTGTCTTACCAAGGCCATGTACAAAACCAAAGAGGGGCCTGTGATCTGGCGTGATGAAAAATGTATGGGATGCCGCTATTGCATGGTATCCTGTCCGTTCGATGTTCCCAAATTCGAGTACCACAGCGCCAATCCGGATATTGTCAAGTGCGACATGTGTTTCGACCGGGTGAAGGAGGGCGAATTGCCTGCATGTGTGGCAGACTGTCCGGCCGAAGCCCTTGTCTTCGGCACCCGCCGGGAACTGATCAAGGAGGCACGACGCCGGATCAATGAAAATCCGGAACTGTATTATGATGGCATTTATGGTGAGGATGAGGCCGGTGGTACCGGATACCTGTACCTTTCACCTGTTCACTTCGAAGAGCTGGGCCTCAATACCAAACTTCAGAAGAAGTCCTATCCCGAGCTTGCCAAAGGATTCCTGTATGCTGTTCCATCCATATTTATCATGTGGCCCGCCATTTTGCTGGGGATCCACAATGCCACGAAGAATAATTCCAAAACCTCTGAAGACCATGATGAATTATAAACCGCTTGTACCAAAAGACAACGATGGCATGCCCGTGGGAAAATTCCTGCTTGCATCCCTCAGGCCACACGGCAAAATATTTACCCCGTTTAATATCATTTCGGTACCCATCATCATGGCCGGCATCGTGCTTATCGTGATCCGTTTTGTGTATGGAATCGGTTCCATTACCAACCTGACCCAGGAAGTGCCCTGGGGATTGTGGATCGGGTTCGATGTGGTAACGGGGGTTGCCTTTGCCGGAGGGGCCTATGTGGTCACTTTCATGGTCTATATCCTGAATATGGAGAAGTACAAACCCATTGTGAGGGTGACTGTGCTGAATGGATTCCTGGCCTACGTGTTTTATGCAGGGGCGCTGCTGCTGGACCTTGGAAAGCCATGGAACGTGGTGAACCCGATCATCGGGAACAGCTTCGGGGTCAGTTCGGTGCTCTTCCTGGTGGCATGGCACTTCCTGCTCTACATGATTGCGCAGCTGATCGAGTTTTCACCCGCCATTGCCGAATGGATCGGGGCGAAGAGGGCCAGAAAAATCCTGTCGGGAATGACCGTTGGCGCGGTGATTTTCGGGATTACCCTTTCAACCCTGCACCAGTCCGGCCTGGGAGCACTCTACCTGATGGCCAAAGAGAAAATCCACCCCCTGTGGTACTCGGAATTCATTCCCATTTTATTCTTTGTCTCCAGCATTTTTGCCGGACTCTCTATGGTGATCTTCGAAGGCTCCGTCAGCAACCGGGTTTTTGCCGGACAAATCAGTGAAAAGGACCACATGGGCCACGACGGGATCCTGCACGGGCTCTCAAAAATATGTGCCTTTGCCATGCTGGTCTATTTCTTCCTGCAGATCGTGGTATTTGTACACGGGAAACACTGGCAATACCTGGATTCAAGGATGGGGGCATGGTACCTGACCGAAATGATCGGTTTTGTGATTGTGCCCATGCTAATGTACTTCTTCAGCTACCGGACCCGCAACATCAATCTGGTGAAGATATCATCACTGGTCACCATGGTGGGCATTATTATCAACCGGCTGAATGTAACGGTGATTGGTTTTAAATGGGATGCTCCCGTTCACTATGTTCCCTCATGGATGGAGATTGTGGTGACCCTGACTGTACTCTCCATCGAGATATGGATCTTCCGGTGGATTGTCAGGCGGATGCCGGTTTTGCGGGGATCACCCGCCTGGGTCCCCGATGACCATTAAGCATGTTCTTTTACCTTTCAACTCATTTGACATGGAACAATTTGTTTATTCAGATATCTTCGATACCAAGGGAATTGAATATATCATCGTAATTGCCTTTCTGATACTGATCATCCCATTCTGGATGTTGCTCAACAGGCCTGTGAAGCTTAAGAAAGCCGGGAATGCGCTGCAAGCCATTACCCTGCAGGTCCTGAGGATTCCCCAGGGCTTATTCTTCAACAGGAACCATACATGGAGCCACCTGGAGCGATCGGGTGTAGCCAGCGTGGGTATGGACGACCTGCTGTTGCACCTGACCGGCGGCATTGAGTTAAAATACCTGAAAGAACGGCAGGAGCGGGTGAAACGCGGAGAACCCATTGCCAGAATCTGCCAGGAGGGGAAAGAACTGGTGATCACCTCTCCCATTTCGGGTGAGATTGACAGGGTACACAGCTCCCTGGAGAAGGAGACAGCCCAAATCGGTAAGGACCCATACAACGCGTGGCTCTACCGGATCAGACCCGAGAAGTGGCAGGAGGAGACCCGTGATGCACTGATGGCCCGCCGGGCTTCAGAATGGGTTGGCAGTGAACTGGACAGGTTTAAGGACTATTTGGCAGGGGCAGTGAACGGAACCTCCGGGGCTGAAGTGATCCTGCAGGAAGGTGGTGAACTGACCGGTCACCCGCTCATGGAGCTTGACCGGGAGGCCTGGATTGGTTTCCAGGAGAAGTTTCTGAATATGGAAGGCTGAAGAACCGCCTCTTTTTTGTAATTTCAAGGCTTCCTGGCGCATGGTGCCGGGAAGCTTCATAACACGATCCCGGTGAACAGATTGTTTCGCAAAGGTGGCAGCAAGCATGTGGTCAGGAACTTTGTCCGTTTCAGATCTTCCATATATGGCAGGGTGGTGTTCATCATTGCCGGATCCCTGATCGTTGTTTTTGTTCTGTTCAACATTGTATTCAGATCGGTCTACATGGATTTCTACAACCGGACCATCAGTCAGAACGGGGACAATATCAGCTCCATCATTGAAGGATCGCTGTACTATTCCATGCTGGAGAATGACAAGGCGATGCTTCAGCGGACCCTGGATGTGATCAGCAACATGTCGGGCATTGATGAGGTGAACCTGTATGACGACCATGACCAGCTGGCCTTTTCATCGGTGCACAGGGAGGAGAATTCTCATAGTAATCCCAACTGTATCTCCTGTCATCACGATCTGGCCTCCAGGTTTTCAACTGCCGAGAAGTCCTACCGGGTGGTGGGAGACGTACCCGAATGCGGCATCCATCAACAAGTGCAGGGCATCAGGCACCTGTTGATCAGGCAGCCCATTCTCAATGAACCCTCCTGCTATACAGCGGAGTGTCATGCCCATGATGAAGCCGATAAGGTATTGGGATCCATGCTGGTGACCATGCCGCTGGAGGACCTTGATACGTTTTCTGTGCAATCCTCCCGGGATTTTATGTTGCTGGCCATGCTGATCATCATCCTGCTGGTCACCTTCCTTGTGGTTTTTACCAGGAAACGGATCAAAGACCCCTTGAACTCCATTGTGAAGGCCAGCGAGGCGGTCTCTTCGGGCGATGGCAACATCCGGCTGGAGATCAAACCCGATTTGCTGGATGATATGCGCCTGGTATCAGTGGCTTTTAATAACATGCTGGACAATATTGATGCTGCCACCAATGAGCTGCAAAACTGGTCGCAGCAGCTTGAATACAAGGTGCAGAAAAAATCGGAAGAGTTGTCTGCTGCCCACAACGAACTGATCCATGTGGAGCGTATTGCCTCGCTGGGCAAACTATCCTCTTCGGTAGCCCACGAGATTAACAACCCGCTGTCGGGAATTCTTATTTATAACAAGTTGATATATAAGCAGCTCAACAGCTCCGAATTTGATCATCCCAAAAAGGAATCGATCCTGAAGAACCTGAAACTAATCGAATCGGAGACCAAGCGTTGCGGGGATATCGTACGCGGACTGCTCGATTTCTCCCGCAAGGAACGGGAGGATTTTGAGCCGGTTCATATCCATAAGCTGCTGGAGGAGACCTACCGCCTGATGACCCATTCGATCAAGATAGCCGACATCAGTTTCAGTACCGATTTCAGGGCTGTAAATGACCGGGTGATATGCAGCCCCAACCAGGTGAAGCAGGCGTGTGTGGCCCTGCTTGTCAATGCCTCTGAGGCTGTGCAGGAGCAGGGTGAGATTGTGATCGGTACCAGCAACCCGGATGAGGAACATATCAGTATCGTTGTGGCTGACAACGGATCCGGAATTTCCCCTGTGGACCTGCCCCATATTTTTGAGCCCTTTTTCTCTACCAAACACGATACCAGCGGGATTGGTCTGGGGCTCTCCATTGTGCACGGTATCGTGGAGAATCACAAGGGGCGTATCGATGTGAAATCGGAACCGGGCCAGGGAACGACCATTACAATTGTACTTTCGCTTACGGAAGTTTAAAAATAGAAGATCATGCCCAATCGTGTATCTATTCTGATCGTTGACGATGAGGAGTCGGTGAGAGACTCCCTCTATAACTGGTTTATCGATGATGGTTACCGTGTTGAAACCGCCGAGAATGCCAAGAAAGCACTGTCCCTCCTGGATGAGAAGGAGTTTGATATTGTCCTGGCCGACATCAAGATGCCCGGGATGGACGGTATGGAAATGCACCGGAGGATCAGGGCCCTGCCACGGGTTCCCATTGTGATCATCATGACGGCATTTGCTTCGGTGGATACGGCTGTTCAGGCACTCAAGGAAGGGGCCTTCGACTATGTGACCAAACCTTTCGATCCGGACGATCTGTCGCACCTGATCCGCAATGCAGCCACCCAGGTGGCTTTGAAAGCTGAGAATGAAAATCTGAAGGAGCAAATGACCACCCTTGTAAATGTGGAGGATATTGTCGGGGAGAGCGAGCCATTGAGAAAGGTATTAAGGGAGGTGGAGCAGGTGGCTCCCTCTGATTCTTCGGTGATCATTACCGGGGAGAGTGGAACAGGAAAAGAGTTGGTGGCCAGGGCCATCCACTCCAACTCCCCAAGGAAATATTTCCCGCTGATCAGTGTACACTGTGGTGCTCTCTCGGAGAGCCTGCTGGAGAGTGAACTGTTCGGACATGAAAAGGGGGCCTTTACGGGTGCTGCATTTAACCGGAAAGGTCGGTTCGAGATGGCAGACGGGGGCACCATCTTTCTGGATGAGATCGGGACCATTTCCCCCAAGATGCAGGTGGAACTGCTGCGTGTGCTGGAGTCCAAATCATTTGTAAGGGTTGGAGGAAACAAGGAGATTACATCTGATTTCAGGGTGATCTGTGCTACCAACCGCAACCTGAAGGAGATGGTCCATAGCGGAACCTTCCGGGAAGATCTTTACTATCGTCTCAATGTGGTAAACATCAGGATCCCTCCACTCCGTGAACGGCCCGGTGATATTCCCGGTCTGGTGAACCATTTCATTATGAAGTACTGCAGCTCCATGAGCAGGGACATGATTTCCATTGATCCGGCTGCCATGAAGCACCTGGAATCGTTCGAGTACCCGGGCAATGTACGGGAACTTGAAAACATGATCGAGCGGGCCATCGTGGTGGGCAACGGCAAGGTGATCAGGCCAAAGGACCTGCCCATGGGACGGGAGGTGATGAGCAGCTCCATCGAGAGCCTCGATGACCTCGAGAAAAAGCATATTGCAAGGATCCTGGAGAAGTACGAATGGAACATCTCCCGTACGGCCAGGGCGCTGAATGTGGACCGTGCGACACTCTACAACAAGATCAAAAAATACAAACTCAAACAGGAGTAATCCGCTTGAAGGGCCCGGCTATTATACTGGTGTCGTGCGGACTTTTCGAAAAGAAACTGACAGAAAGGGTCGCAGCGGATGTTTCGCGGGAGTTTCATTATCCTGTGGAGCTGAGAGATTGCAGTCTCGATATCAGCCATTTCTACAATCCGGGGCGCAGGCAGTATGATGCCAATAAATTGCTGCACATGATTTCCCAGCGGGCTCCCACCGATGCCCTCAAGGTGATGGGCATGGTAAGGGTGGATCTCTATATTCCCATCCTTACCTACATTTTTGGTCAGGCGAAACTGAACGGCTATACCGGGGTGGCCTCTTTGTATCGTTTGAAAAATGAACACTATGGTCTTGCACCTGATTACCAGCTGCTCATCGATCGCTTCACCAAGGTGATTATCCACGAAATGGGACACACCTTCGGACTGATCCACTGCAGCCATCCGGTATGTGTCATGCGGTCAAGCACCTATGTTGAGGACCTGGACCAGAAAAACAGGCATTTTTGTCAGCGCTGCAGGGCGGAATTGAACCGGATTGAGGAGATGAGCCTCTAGCCGGGTAAAACGCATTTGCTAATGATTTAGACTATATTTATGGGAAAGATCCAATGAGCAATGAAAACTTTCAGTGAACCTGTGATCCTTGGGCGAACCGGCCTTCAGGTGGGCCGTTTGGGGATATCATCCAGTTACGGTGCTCCGGCAGCGGCGTTCGAGGAAGCCTTTGAGAGGGGCTGCAATTATTTTGTGCTTGGCACTTTTATGAAAGGCCGGTCCGAAGAGATGATCCAGGCCATCAGGAATATTGTGGCCCGGGGACAGCGGGACAAACTGGTGGTCTGTTTGATGGAGTACACCCACTCACCTTTGATCGGGAAGGGACATTTCCACAGGGGATTGAAAAAACTGGGGCTCGGTTTTGTGGATGTTCTGATGCTGGGTTACTACCCGTCCAGGCCACGCTGGCAATTAATGGATCTTGGCAACAGCCTGAAAGAGAAGGAGCTGGTCAGGCATCTTGCACTCTCGGGCCACAACCGGAAGCTGTTTCCGAAATTGATGGATAATAGCGGGATCGATATTTTCCAGGTGAGGTACAATGCTGCAAACAGCGGGGCCGAAAAAGACGTGTTCCCCTTTTGCGGAGGGGAGAACCGTCCGGGCATGATCTCATATACGGCAACTCGCTGGGGGCAACTTCTGAAAGAGAGCAAAATGCCCCCAGGTGAGAAGCCCCTGACAGCCAAAGAATGCTACCGTTTCGCATTAAGCAATCCGGCTGTGGATATATGCATGACCGGCACGCGAAACCTGGAGATGATGCGTGAAAACCTTGAGACCCTGGACTCCGATCCGCTCAGTGATGTGGAAATGGAGCGCATCAGAAGGATTGGGGATCATGTTTACGGGAAACCGCGCCTATAATTCTTCCATAAGCTCATATAGACCAATCACCCATACATTTTTATTGAGTGGATATTTGCTTTGGACCTGGGGAGCGACAATGTAGGTTATTTGAGGTTGTATGTCGTCCAGTGCAAGCCAGAAACCCCGGGTTGGTTGGGGAGCGTCTCCGACTTTGCATTCTATGGCAATAGTGTGATCGCCTTTTTGTAATACAAGGTCAATTTCAGCGCCATGTGCACTTCTGTAAAAAGACGCTTCATGTTCGGGATGTGTTGCACAAATGTTTTCAATAACAAGGCCTTCCCAGGAAAATCCGAAAACGGGATGAGACAGCAAGGAATTGAAGTTAGATATATTCAGAAGTGCATGCAGGATACCTGAATCCCGGATATATATTTTCGGACTCTTAACAAGACGTTTTTTCAGATTGCTCTCAAAGGAGTTTAATTCACGAATTATGAATGTCTGATTTAACAAATCAATATACCTTCTAACAGTTGTATGGCTGATTCCGAGAGATTTACCAAGATTTGAAAGATTCATTACCTGTCCATGCTGGTGGGCGAGCATTCTCCATAATCTACCAATTAGTTCAGAAGGAATAGAAAAACCAATTTGAGGTATATCTCTTTCCAGGAATGTTCGGATGAAGTTGGACCTCCACAATTGACTGGATTGTGGATCATTCAAAGCTGAATCCGGAAATCCTCCTTGAAGCCAATAGTCAGTTTGATTCTTTACGCTTTGAACTTCTGAAAAGAGAAATGGGGTGAGTTCAAGATATCCTATTCGTCCAGCCAGTGTTTCTGAACTTTGACGTATCAAATCCCTTGATGCTGAACCCAAAACAATAAACCTGCCAGGAGTCCTGTTTTGATCAATGATGCTTCTCAGAGATTCAAATATCCGAGGAACCCGCTGAATTTCATCCAGACAAAAATGCTTTGACCGATTATAAGCAAAGAATTGTTCCGGATTTTTTAACCTTTCTCTTTCAGATTCAATTTCCAGATCCATGTAGAGCATATCAGCCCTGTTCTTTATAAACTCTTTAATAAGCGTGGACTTCCCACATTGCCTTGGACCCAGAATTGCCGTTGCCGGAAATAGGCCAATATGCTTTTTTAGATCAGCATTTATATGTCTTGGTATATAGTTCATCACAGGAGCATAGATGTCAAAAATACCCATTAACCGTGTAAATTGCAAATCAAATATTCAAAATGCACGGTTAAAAGCATCCATTTAGTGTTTGGATCAGGTCTCCTTCCAGGGTTCTGTATTCCTTCATCAGGTTGGCAGTCAGGCATGAATGCACCGGCAGGATATTAAGCAGGTCCCCGATGCCTGTCCGGTCATCAATCCTTTCACACTTCTCGAGAATGCCGTGCTCCTGTGAGATACCGGTCAGAAAAGGCCCGTCTTGTAAAAGATCCCATCCCTTTTCCACACGGCCGTTTTTATCATCAGCACCGGCCACCTGACCGAACACCACCTGGCCGTTAAGGACCATCGATTCCTTTGAAAAATGAACGGCACCCCCGTGGATGAGCATTCTGCGGGGATCATGGTATTTTCCCGTGACAGAACAGGACATGGCCACGGCGATATCGTCCGGTGTGCATGAACCAAGCGCAAGCTGCATCAGGTCAAAGAAGACAAAGTTGCCCGGTGTGATCTCATCAATCCCGTTAAAATTCTCCTGGATGCTGCAATTGGGTGTATCGCCGTAAAGGGCCAGGGGATCATAGGAACTGAACTGCTTTTTCAAATTGGCAAGGTCCTGCCTGGCCTTCTGGTGGATCCGGTTTTTAATTCCCGGATCAGCTGATTTATAGGAGTGACCTGCGTGACAGTAAAATCCCCTGAAGTGCAACTTTTTGACGGAGTGGCTGGCATTGAGCAGGTTTTCAATACCCTCCATATCTTCGGCTTTGATCCCGGTCCGGCCGTATCCGGTATCAGCATCCACGTAGAAGTCCACCGGATGGTCCAGTCGTTCAAGGAAGGGCAGCGCGGCAGGATGGTCCAGCAGGATGGAGATCCTGGCTGCTCCGGACAGTGCATTGAGCCGGGCCAGGTCATGGGGGTTGAATGGGAATGCCACCAGAATATCTTTCCACCCGGAGCGGATAAAGTAGGCTGCCATCCGGAAAGAGGAGACAGTGATTGAGGAGACACCATATGCCCTGAACCAGCTCCCGATCTCTGCCGATTGATGGGTCTTGAAATGGGGGCGGAAAGAGAGTCCTTTTTCAGCAGCCTTACCGGCCATTCTCTCCATGTTACGGAGGCATTTTTTCTTATCGAGGAGCAGTGTGGGCATAGACGTCTCAGTTACACTTTTTCACGATGAACAGGCTGGTTAAACACAAATCCGATCCCGGCTCCGATACCCCCGGTACCGAATGAAACACGGTAGAACCGGTTGCCCCCGGGTTTTTGGAACCTGTAGCCCAGGGTGACCACCGGCATGAAAGGAATTTCCTCATTCTTTGTTCCGAATTCAGGGAAAAGGTATATGGGGTGATAGGAGGCCCCAATCCTTGCCTCAAAATGGTGGTTATCCATTCCAATCATGTAAACCATGGCCAGGTAAGCGCCCAGGAAAGCACTGCTATTCTCATCAATACTATAGAATGAGTTGGTGATTCCGGTGGAGATTCCGATATGCCCCTTCTTTTTATGCCAGAGGTGTTCGTATTGTACAGAAAGGGGAGTGACAAATCCCAGGGTCCCTGCATAGAGGGAGATGGATGAAGAACGGGCAGGCCACTGGCCTTGATCCTGTCCCTCCACTTCTGCGGCCAGGATACCCAGCATGGCCATGCTTATTAAAAGTATTTTTTTCATAGGGATGTGTTTATAATTCATCATCAACCTGCTTTCCCAGAAGCAATCCCGCCATGTTTTCCGCGGCCCGTTTCTGGAGGATCTTCACCGCATTTTCTGAATACCAGGCCACATGGGGTGTGGTGACAACCAGGGGGTGTCCGAGGAGTTCTGCCTGCTCCTTACCCGGAGGCTCCTTTTCGAACACGTCCAGTCCGGCACTGTGGACAGTCCCATCCTCAAGTGCTTTGAGCAGCGCTTGCTCATCAATGACCGGTCCCCGCGATGTATTGATGATGACTGGTTTTTGTGCCATCATCTCAAACCCGGAATTATCCAGGATGTGCCGGGTTTCATCGGTGAGGTTGCAATGGAGGCTGATCACATGGCTCTCCCGGAGCAGATCAGGCAACGCTACACGGGTTACATTCAGCCTGGTCATGTACTCCAATGATTTATAGGGATCGTATGCCACTATTTCTTTAAAAAGGGGAGAGGCTTTTAAGGCCAGCTGGCTTCCGATCCTTCCGATACCGATGATGCCCAGGGTCTTGTGGTGCAATTCCAGGACCTCTTTCCTGGGAGGAATGCCGAAGGATCCTTCCCGGTTGGCCTGCAGGTTACGGGTACAGGCAAACATCAGTGCAAGGGCATGGTCGGAAACCGAATGGATGGCATAACCCTGCACATTGGCCACCCGGATGGATCTTTCCCGGGCAGCTTCCAGGTTGATGTTGTCGTATCCTACTCCATACCTCACAATTGCTTTCAAATGGGGCATCAGCTCCAGTTCAGCAGGACCCACCTTCCGGTCCCTTACCAGGATTCCTTCTGCATCTTTTGCGAACTCAAAAAGCCGTGTT
>Ga0315535_1000261_pt1 | contig 36803 bp, 21 predicted proteins | sample SalMarSW160220MG_2_FD_203092 | JGI IMG/M metagenome (GOLD analysis project Ga0315535, IMG submission 203092) | Salt marsh sediment microbial communities from the Plum Island Ecosystem LTER, Massachusetts, United States - Salt Marsh Sediment SW1602-20 ... | reverse complement strand
CAGTGGTGGTTTGTTCGGAAAGACCATGGGACTGGAGTGTTCCGGGGTGGTTACCGCCATAGGAAAAGACGTTCATCATCTGAAGGTTGGTGATGAAGTCATGGCCACAGCGCCATCCTGCCTGGGAAAATATGCATATCCCAAGGCATTCCATGTGGTACGGAAACCCGGGGAGATCTCATTCCATGATGCAGCCACACTTCCTGTGGTGTATGTTACCGCGTATTATTCCCTTGTATACCTCTGCCGCATCCGGAAAGGTGAGAAAATACTGATCCACGCAGCAGCAGGTGGTGTTGGAATTGCTGCCATTCATATCGCCAAAGCGGCCGGAGCAGAGATCTATGCAACCGTGGGCAGCCAGGAAAAGAAAGCCTATATAGAGAGCATTGGTGTACGGCCAGACCATATACTGAACTCCAGATCACTTGAATTTGCCGGCCAACTCATGGAGCTCACAGGCGGAGCAGGAGTGGATATTGTACTTAACTCCCTTTCGGGAGAAGCCATCTACAAGAGCATCAGGTGCCTGGCCCCCTATGGCAGGTTTGTGGAGATCGGCAAGACTGATATTTACCGGAACAGCAAGCTCGGATTGCAGCCCTTTGGCAACAACCTCGCCTACTTTGGCGTGGATGTGGACCGGCTGTTCAAGCAGAAAGCAGAGTTCAGCGGTGAACTGTTCCAGGAAGCCATCGACTATTTCGTTGAGAATAAATTCCCCGTACATCCTACTGTTGTATTCCCCATTTCCGAAATCAGGCAGGCTTTCCAATATATGGCCGGGGCCAGACACATTGGTAAGATCATCATCGGCATGGAGGGTGAAGTTCAGGTGGCTCCTCCCAGGGAGATCCGGTTCAAGGAGAAGGCTTCCTATATGATCACCGGCGGATGTTCGGGATTCGGACTGGCCGTGGCTGACTGGATGACCACCAGGGGAGCCAGGCACCTGGTGCTCATGAGCAGATCGGGGCCCAAGACAGATATGGAGAAGGATACCGTCAGCCGGATGCGTGACAGGGGTGTGGATGTGATGATCGCCAAAGGGGACGTTTCCAGCAGGGAGGATGTGGACCGGATCATTCAGGAGGTGAAGGATACCATGCCTCCGCTGAGAGGAATCCAGCATGCTGCCATGGTTCTGGATGACGGCAGCATACCGGAAATTGACCATGAACGTTATCTGAAAGTCTTTGTTCCCAAAAGCATCGGTTGCTGGAACCTGCATGAGGCAAGCCTTGATATGGAGATGGACCATTTTGTTCTGTACTCCTCCATCTCCTCCATCTACGGGAATCCCGGACAGGTGAGTTATGTGGCAGGAAACAGTTTCCTGGAGAATTTTGCCCAGTTCAGGCGATCCGGGGGAATGGCTGCCATGACCATCAACTGGGGTGTGCTGGGCGATGTGGGTTTTGTTGCAAGAAGTGGAAACGTGGGCGGTTTGCTTTACAAGCAGGGCTGGAAAACTTTCACTTTGAAGCAATCAACAGATATCCTTGAGCAGATGCTGCTGACCAACCCGGTTCAGCGGGTGGCCACCGACTCGGATTGGGAAATGGTGGGTAATTTTTATCCCCATTCGGCCAAAACCAGCCGTTTCGGCCACCTGATCAGGGAGAAGGAGCTTTCTGCTGCAACTGCATCGGGAACCGGCGACGGGGGACTGAATGCTACATTAAAAAAACTCGACAGGGAGGAACAGGTAGAAATCCTGGGAACCCGTTTGCGGGATACATTCGCCAGGGTGCTGGGTTCCTCTGCCGAGAAAGTGGATCCAACCGAACCGGTGACAAAGTATGGGCTGGACTCTTTGATGGCCAATCAGATCCGGAACTGGATCCAGAGCAGTGTGGCTGTGGATTACTCCATGATGCGGATCATGAAAGGTCCCTCGCTCCAGGAGATGACCGAGCAGATCCTGGAGGAGATGAGTGGTCAGTTTGGTTCGGAGGATGGCCCCGGAGCAGAAAGATCCGAGTTGGATAAATGGGTAGTGCGATCAAAGAAAATTGACAATCCGAGAATACGGCTGTTCTGCCTGCCTTATTTTGCAGGGGGTGCATCCGTGTACAACAGCTGGAGTGATTCCCTGCAGGATGGTATCGAAGTTTGTGCCATTCAATACCCGGGCCGTGAAGAACGTGCCGGTGAAAAACCAATTGACAACTATCAGGACCTGGTGAAAGCGATCGCTGATGTGATCGATCCACTCCTGAACTGCCCTGTCGCATTTTACTGCCACAGTGCCGGAGCGGGTATCGGGCTGGAACTGGCCAGGTACCTGAGAAGGGAGAAAGGGATTCAACCTGTTAAGTTCATGGTGGGCGGATGGCGTTCACCACACCTGATAAGTCCTTTCAAGTTCCTCGATGCCATTGCGGATGATGAAGTGTATATGGATAAAAATATCCCCAATATCATCAACCACCTCCGGTCGCTTGAAATACCTGAGTCGGTTCTGGAGAACAAGGAACTGATCAATGAGATGCTTCCCGCCCTTCGGGCAGACATTTTGTTGGGAAAACGGTATACCTACTATGAGGATGAGCCCCTGAGTTGTTCCATTACAGCTTTGGCCGGGAAACAGGATACGGTATTCACCGAGGAGCAGGTGAAGGCATGGAAGAAACATACTTCGGGTGAATTCAGGTTTATCCGGGTCAACGGCAGTCACCTTTTCTGCAGGGATAACAGGGAGGAACTCCTGGAGATTCTCGCCGAAGAGCTAATGGAATTTGCCAATGTATAAGGAAGCAGAATTTCCTGAATCACTGAAGGATGTGATTATGCAGGATCAGCCTGGCAGGGTGAAATTCCCACACCTCTTAAAGGGGGAAATTCACGTGTGGACAGCTACACTTGTTCCTTCCAAAGAGAAAATTGAAAAGCTTCGATCTATTCTGTCCCCTGAGGAAAAAAGGAAAGCATCCTACTACAAGTTTGAACCAAAACAGCATAGCTATATCATCACACAGGCTGTCTTAAGGGTTTTAATCTCGGCTTACCTGCATATCGAACCTGCAGATGTAATCCTGGTTGCCAGTCAAAAAGGCAAACCCTTTCTCATCAACGATCCCTCTCTCTTTTTTAATAATTCCAATTCCCATGAGCTCTGTGTATATGCTTTCTCCAGGGATGCAGAAGTGGGGATCGACATCGAAAAAATCAGGAATCTTCCTGACTTGGACCAGCTTATTGAGAAGAACCTTACTTCGAGTGAGAAAGTCTATTTCCTGAAAGATCCGGGACAAAAACTATCTCTGTTCTTCCAGTTCTGGACTTTTAAGGAATCGTATCTGAAAGCCATAGGGGAAGGCATGCGCCTTACCCCGGAAAATCTCGAATTTTCACTGGAAAACGGAAACATCAGGCTCCGATCAGTAAAGTATGGATTTGAGGCCACCGACTGGCAATTCAAAGGCTTCACCAGGAAAAACAATTACACCGGCACCCTCACCTATAAAGGAAAGGATACTGTCATCAGGGATATGAATATAGCTTAAAAGCTTTATAATTTATATCCGTTCTCGTACGCACGGTGATAGAACTTCTCTGCCTCAGGATCATTGATGAAATACTGCTCTTCGGGCGACCAGCTTACAGGCCTTTTCAATTCATAGGCCACATTTCCAAGGATGCAACAGACAGCAGTTCTTTGACCAACTTCCACAGGTACGATGGGATCGATACGCGCCCTGACAGCCTCAATGAAGTTTTCCAGGTGCAGCGGACTCCTTTCATACATCCCTGCATCTTCATTCTCATCTTTTTCAGGAAGAAGGGAATCATCGGAAGCAGCAATGCTCCCCCGGGAAACTTCAATCCATCCGTCTTCACCCCAGAATTTAAGCCCCAGTGTTTTTATCTCGTCATAAGGCTCATTGGTCATCTCAAGACCGTTATCGTACACATAAGTCAGGGCCTTGGCTCCCTGGTAACCGGGTGGAATCACTTTCACCGGTCCGCTGTGATCTTTCTTTAATGCCCACTGGCCGATATCAAAATTATGGGCTCCCCAGTCGCATGTAAAACCGCCACCTGTTTCCTTATAATATCTCCACCTGGCCCAGAAAGTTTCATTCACGGGTGGATTCAGACTGATGGGTGGGTTCAGTGCCGAATTAAAATGTACGGCCGGCATGGGCCCCAGCCACTGGTTCCAGTCCAGGTCCGCAGGGATGGCCTCCTCCGGCAGATTGTAGGGATCGGGTCCCGGTCCCACATAGGCAAACACCTTCTTCAATTTCCCAAATGCTTCGCGGTGAACCATATTGACCGCATGCTGGTAATTGCTGTCGGAGCGTTGCTGGCTTCCGGTGGCAAATATGATGTCGTTTCTGCGAACTGCCGCGGCTACCTTCAGACTCTCCTTGATGGTGAAGGTAATGGGTTTTTCCTGGTAAACATCCTTCCCTGCGTTGCAGGCATCAATACAAATGAGGGCATGCCAGTGATCGGGCGTTGCAATAACTACCGCGTCAATGTCAGACCGGTCAATGATCTTCCTGTAATCCTTATAGGTGGTGATATCAGCCTTTTGATTGACCGACTGATGATATTCTTTGACCCGTTGCTCGAACCGTTCCCTCTTGATTCCATAGACGTCGGCACCGGCAACAATCTGAACATTCTTTATTCTGCTAAAACCATTCAACAGGTTCATGGCTTGCTGACCAAGGCCAATAAAACCGATCCGGATGGTATTGTTGGCACTCATCCCGAAACTCTTTATGATGGGTAGCGATGCCAGACCGGCCGCTCCTATCATGCTGTTGTTAATGAACCTTCTTCTCGAAATATTTTTCATAATGATAAAAGTTGGATTTGTTGGATTTTTAAAACTAATCAAATATTCATTATTTACGACAAAAATATTCTGCCATTTCTTTGGAATTTTAGGATTTAGTACAACAGAATATTTGAAATAATTGCAATTAATTTTCGATTTTAGCTTAAATAATGATATATTTTGATCATTACTACTGCTAATTTATCGAAAAATCAACTAAACTTTCGTAAAAATGATACAATGGGTAAAAAATAATGATGCCCTTGGAACAGTCAACCGGGGTATCCCTTGTGAATCTGGATTATGTACACTTTGCGATTCAGCCTGCAAAGGAAAATGTGAAACATGGCTTTCCTCGCTAAAAGGTAGAAAGCTACTGTATCCAAGAAATTTCGGTCAGACAACCTCAGGATCATGGTTGGTTTCTTCCGTAGGAGTAGGATACCACTCCATCAGAATTCAAGGGTATGCATATGGCGCAAAAGGTATACTCCCACCATTAAGCAATAATCCCGATAACTGCCTCTTCACAAATGCCGATGTTACAACTGAATTCGGCAATATTGAAAAGACCAGGTGTCGTGTTCCTATCATGACAGGTGCTCTTGGATCAACCTTTATAGCAATGAACTATTGGGAATCATTCGCAGTAGGATCCGCACTCAGCGGTATTCCGATTGTGGTTGGAGAAAATGTAGTTGGTGTGGATAAAGCATCCGTGATGAAAAGCGGGAAAATAGAGAAAGCACCTGAACTTGACCGCAGGATTGAGACCTTTTTCAGGTACTATGATGGGTATGGAGCCATTATCGTACAAATGAATGTTGAAGACACCAGGAATGGTGTGGCCGAGTATATCATGAATAAGTACGGGAACAAAGTAATCATGGAATTAAAATGGGGTCAGGGGGCCAAAGACATAGGCGGTGAAATACAGGTTACCAGCCTTGAATATGCGAAATTCCTGAAAAACCGCGGCTACTTGGTCGATCCCGATCCCGATAATCCGATCGTAGAGTCAGCTTTTGAAGCCAGGGCAATCAATTCGTTTGCAAGACACAGCCGGCTTGGCGGGACTGATTTTGCATCACCTGAAGAGGTGAGAAAATCTTTTATGACCAGTGTGGCGTATTTGAGGAAACTTGGTTTTTCCAGAATTACTTTAAAAACCGGTGCATATGATATGGAGGCACTTGCCATGGCCATACGCTTCTCAGCGGATGCTGAACTGGACCTTCTAACCATAGATGGTTCAGGTGGTGGAACAGGAATGAGCCCATGGAACATGATGCAACACTGGGGGATTCCATCTGCAGCGTTACATGCAAAAGCATACGAATATTGCAAAATCCTTGATGAAAAAGGCATCAAGGTTCCGGACATCTCATTTGCAGGTGGATTTGCCAGGGAAGATCATCTTTATAAAGCACTTGCCATGGGCGCACCATTCTCCAAACTGGTCTGTATGGGCAGGGCTCCAATGATTTCAGGATTTGTTGGAAGCAATATTGAAGGAGTATTCAAACCAGAGAAAAGAGCACAGCTTCATGGCCATTGGGAATCATTACCCCCTGCTGTGAAGGAATTAGGGAAATTTCCGGAAGAGATATTTGCTGGTTGGGAACCAATTAAAGAAAAGGTGGGCAATGATGAAATGAAAAATATCCCATTCGGAGCTATTGCCATGTATGCATTTACAGATAAGCTTGCATGCGGACTTCAACAATTTATGGCAGGAGCCCGAAAATTCAATCTGAGGGAGATTTCAAGAGACGATTTGATTGCTGCCAATCGAGAAACCGAGGAGGCCACAGGCCTGTCATATATGACTGATGCCAGGAATGAGGAAGCATTAAGAATTCTAAATGGCTGATTTTAGTATGTAAATGATTATTTTACGCTTTATATCCTACCGATTGTGCAAATAGTATTCGCTGCCCGGTGTTTAAATTGAATTCCCGGACCGGATTTTCTTTGTCGCAGTTGTGGAACCAGGCTGCAAGTCCCTGTGAGGCAGCAAACAGGTATACATTCTGAGCAATAAAACCTGTGTCGGTATAAAAGTATGATTTCTGAACTTCAGGATCTCCGATGGCCCTGTCGGGCTGGTCAGGTCCCAGATCATACCGGGAGAGGTCAGCCACATAGAAAATATTTACCGGTGCTTCAGCGGCTCTTCCCCTTCCGGCCCTGCCCCGGAAATCTCCGGCTACCACAGGTGCCAGGTGATGAGGAACCGCCTCATACAAGTATACTCCTCCAGGCAATGCCACATAAAGATCGATCTCCTGTGAATTGCTGGCTGATGGTGCTGTTCTGCCCGGCTTATTGAATGAGGCCTGTTCCCTGTTTACTCCAAAAGCAGCCCATAGAAGGCTTGAAAGCACCTGCAACGGAAGCTCTTTCGAACTGATGTTTCGTATGGTTTTTCTTTGCTGCTGAGCCTCAAGCACCGATGTACCACCAGCTTTCTCCGGTGGAGGAAGTAAGATGGTCCGAAGACCAGGTGAAACTGCAGCTTTCATTGAAAAGCCTGATGTTGAGCCTGCCACGATGGCTGCAGCAGGGAGGGTCTTGACAAATGTTCTCCTTTTCATGTAGTGTGTAAATTTAATTTTCTTATGGATGTGATTCAGCAATATCGTAGGCGAATAATTTATCCTGGTGGCGGATATAGAGCCTTGCTCCGCATAGGTGATCGATCCTTTTCCACCCTCCTTCCATGTTTGTTCGCCTGTCCGGAAATCCATGCAGCTCCATCCCCGGTCATTTTGGCCTGCCCCGTAAAAATAACCCTCATGCAGGATCACCCCACCATGATGGTTGTCCATATGTTCGGTTTGCCATACCGTTTCAGGAGTCATCCTGCCATTTGCAACATTGAGTTTTAACAGGATGCTTCCTTTGCCATAACCGCTGGAGGCAAAGAGATACCCATTGTGAAAGATGGGGTCCGGAACATTGTTGGACCGGCTGTTCTCAAATTCGGTTTGCCAGAGTAGTTTCCCTGTTTTGATATCCACTCCGTATATTGTGTTTATCCAGGCAAATCAGGAAGCCTATCTTGCCGGCCGGACAGCAATACAACCTGTCGCCTTCGATATGCACTGATTCTGAATATCCGTATTCCGGAATCTCTGCATCAAACCGTTCACGCAATTCAATGCTCCAGATCTCATCACCTGATTCGGAATCAAAGGCTGTTAACCTGCCAAGTTCGCCCAGATGGTATACAATCCCCTCACTGTAGGTTGGCGTACTTCTGGCACCGTTATAGGAGATAGCCCAGGGCAATTCAGTTTCCCATGACCTGCCATTGGGCTTCTTCCATACCAGGTTTCCATCAAGGTCAAATGCAAACACATTGGTTTGCTGGTCATCAATCCCGGCAGTAAATAGATACCCGTTGGCGATGGACACCGTACAGTACCCTTTTCCCAAACCGGAAATCGTCCAGAGCATCTCCGGTCCTTCTGCCGGCCACTGACTCAATAATCCCGTCTCGTTGGATTTATTGGTCCTGTCCGGGCCATGGAAACATGGCCATTCAGCATGATGCTGAGACAGCACATGACAGCATGGGAAAAGGAACATGAATGCCAATATGAAACTGAACTGAAATGCCTTTTTGATTGTGATAAGATGTTTCATGGATTGCGGTGCATGTGATCAATAAAAATAGAACACCTACCTGACAATTTCCAGTGAATTGAAGGATATCAAAACAAAATAGAGTCCCTAAATTGTCATCTCATTCAAGTTCAGAATATTAAATAAATCTGAAGATCATGAAAAGAACAATGACGTTTGGTCTTATTTTTAGTCTGCTCGCTGCAGGAATGATGTTTCCGGGAGTTGCAGAAGGTCAATCTCTAAATGAAAATCCTGCCCTCGATAAAGAAGTGGAGAAATTCCTTTCGGAACATTCTGGGCGGTTATTCAGGAATATATCTTGCCTGGGCCCTCAGCAAAACCGGAGGCAAACTGATCACCATCGATATTGATGAAAAGAGGCACATGACTGCTGTGATTGAAGATGTATTGTTGTTGCCAATATGATAGGGGCCGGAATTTTTACCACTTCCGGATTGCTCCTTGGTCAGTTGCATGATCCCATACTGCTCCTGGTGCTATGGGTAGTTGGCGGGGGAATCGCCCTTTGCGGCACATTGAGTTACAGCGAATTGGGGGTTAAATTTCCCAGGGCCGGAGGTGAGTATGTGTTTCTTTCGGAGCTCTTTTCTCCCGTGGCAGGATTTTTAAGTGGCTGGGTCTCATTTATCGTAGGATTTTCAGCCCCCATAGCTGCCTCATCACTGGCCTTCAGTGAGTATCTGCTCCGGACGATACCTGAAGGAGAGAGCCTGGATCATTTGATCCTTTTTAAAAAGGCAACAGCCACAGGTGTCATCCTTGTGTTTACACTCATCCACTATTTCGGGATGAAATCGGGATCGAAAGTACAGAACATGCTTACCATGCTCAAAATTGCCATGATCTTTGGGCTGGTGATTGCCGGGTTCGCATTTGGAGTCAGAGGTTTTGAATCCTGTAAGAAACATTTCCCGTTCACTGATTACCGGAACAATGCTTGTTACCCTCATCTACCTTTTGCTGAATGTTTTATATGTTTATGCTGTCCCTGTGGCTGAAATGAAGAATGTGATCTCCATCGGAGGTATAGCTGCCAACAAACTGTTCAACCGGACCATGGATCAGTTCTTCTCCCTCTTTATTGCAGTCATCCTGCTTTCATCGATCAGCTCCTTAATCATCATTGGACCTTTGTTTACTACGCCATGGCCAGGATGAGTGAGCAATCTTAGAAAGGATACCCAATGGCCAGGTAAAACAATGCCCCGGAAAAGATATTTCCGGTTCCGAACAGCCAGTTTCTGTCATCAACTACATATGGAGTCCTGATGGGAAGCCCAAAATCTGTCCTCAGCACAAAAAAGGTGAAATCAAACCTGAGTCCGAAACCGCCGCCAACGGCCAGTTGATTATAAAATGTATTGAAATTGAATTTTGCACCGGGTCTGTTCTCATCCTCATTGGCCAGCCAGATGTTTCCAGTTTCCAGGAACAGTGCCCCTTTGATGATCCCGGTGATCCCAAAGCGGTACTCCATATTGCCCTCCAGTTTGATGTCGCCCGACTGGTCAATGTACCCAACATTCCCCTCGTTATAGGATCCCGGGCCAAGATGCCGGGCAGTGAAACCCCTGATACTGTAGGCACCACCGCTGAAGAATTGCTCCACATAAGGAAGTACCTCAGAATTACCATAGGGTATCCCGAGACCTGCATAGAACCTTAAAACAAAAGTCTTGTTGACTCCGTGCAGGTAATACCTGAAATCAGAAGTAAGCTTCAGGTGCTGTGAATAGATATTGCCCAGAAAATAATAGGGCCTGTTGGTACCCTCTTTTCCGATCCCGGCAAATACATCCAGTAAATTACCCGATGTGGATATGCCCGCCTGGTAAAAGAAATTGTGGGGTTTAATCCTTAAGGTATTGTCAAAATTAAACAGATACTTCATCCCGATAATGAACTGTTCTTCAAAGCTTTTTCGGATATATATATTATGATCAACCACTGAATCAAATGCCGGCGTTGTTTGAAGCATGTTTACCGAGTTGATATATAGAGGAGAATAAGAGTGCTGAATCGTCCGTGATTTTCCCCACTTATAATTCATCTCTGCCTTAATGGAATACATTCTGTAATATGCTGTCCGGTTCAGGAAGTCAAGATCCAGATTCACTGAAGTTTCCTGAATCATTAATTGTCTGCTTCTCTCCAGCTTACCGGGGAGGATAATTTTCGGGAATGCCAATCCGGAGCCAATTCCAAAATCATAGGAAAGTGTTCCCAACTCCGATCCGGATTTTTTCCCCCATTGCCATTCGAATCCTCCATTGATTGCAACACGCAACCTCTCCGCTCCTTTAAAAGTATTGCTGTTTGTTATCCCGGCTGAAACCTGAGGACCCACATATCCAGAGGATTTCGTGACCATGTCAGCCTCAAAATCAAGACTGATGTTGTCTGATAATATTAAATCGATCCTTACATCCAGGACATGAAGCAGGCTATCGGTTCCCGATTGCTCATAAGAGATCCTGGCATAACTGAAAACGCCAAGATTGTTCAGACGGGAAATTGTTTTTTGATAAGCATCATAGGTATAAGTCTCGCCTTTGGTGAATAATACAGATCGCTTGATGAGATCCGGTTTCAAGAAATCGCCTTTTGATATAATGGTCATATCACCATATCTGATGGTATCGGGTTGATTGGAAACAGTATCTGATGACCGTGAAATATGAATGAAAATATCTTGGATGCCATAGGAGGATAATACGGTTTCAGGAAGCTCTTTTTTTCTGCCTATAACCAGATCTATAATATTCGCTTCATGCGTAGTATCAGCACGAAGGTCAATATATTCAGGTATAAAATAAAAATATCCTTTGTTCTGAACACTCCTGGAAAGTTCATTTCTGACAGATACCAGATGATCAAGGTTGAACTGGTCTCCTGGTTTTATATAATTCGAGTAATCATTCTGGCTGATCAGCGTGTCAATGGCTTCATGGAGCGTATCAAATGTGATCTTATTGTAATGAAAAGGTGAGGCAAGCTCCACAAAATATTTCACCCCTGCCTTATTAGGATTCCTGGAACTGGTATCCACAACAGACCAGGCCCTTGAATGAAAATATCCCTGATCAAAAAGCTTACTCTCGATGTTTTTTGCCCTTAGGTCCGGATTGACATCGGTTACAAGTATGGGTTTGGATGATAGGGTTTTATATACCCAGCTTCCAAATTTCTTTTTTTCGTTTACCTTCCAGTAATTTTGTACCCACAATCCGACAGGAGGAAGCATCCTGTGCCCAAACAATCCATTATTCACCTTATGGAAGGTCACAGATTGAACGTAGTTTTTAACTTCAGCGCTTCTTGATTTGTGCTGATCATAAATAATATCAACCTTTTCCCGACCTGTATACAGAACCTGGTCTTCCGTCAGAAAGCGGGTGTTTGAACAGCCCGCTCCCACCAGAAAAAGAATCAGCAATAATAGGGAGGTTCTGATCATCATGGACTCAGGTTCTTTTTTTCCTTGTTTTTCTTTTTACGGCGCCAGATATCTCCAACAGATCTGTACCTCTTTCTGTAGGTGAACCCCACACCCGTTTTTGCTATTTCGCCTGTAAATACATCCTCGTAAGAGTGCTCGTTGTATACTTTAATGTATTTAGAGGCAGCCGAATCAAGCCTGTATTCAAATGATAGATTATTCAGGGAAAAGTCGGCAGCCCCCTGCTGCTGAGTCAGATCATTCATGCGCCCTGAAAATTCAATCTGGGCCCTGTTATTGAGAAAACTCTTTCGAACTTCATATGAGAGGCTGGTTTTGGTCTCTTCCCCGCCCGACTGGGTTGCTGCCACATAGGAATCAATTCCAAAAGAGATATCAACTCCCTGGATGGTTGTTTTGGCAAGCTGATTAAGCTGAGTCGCCAGCAACTGGTTTACCTGCTGAGACATATAGTTGCTTGTTGTTGATATCCCGGGCAAATCAATGATTTCAAACAGCAGGATGGTGATGGCCTGCTTCATCACCTCCTCAGGACTCAGGGTGTTGATAATACTCATTAAATACTTATCGCTTGTATTGATAAAAAATGAAACATCCAGATCCGAAAGTTGCTGGGAGAGTTTCAGGACAACGTCAAAATCAACGTCCCGCTGTTTTCCATCCACCGGATTTGTGTATGAACTTCTCACCCGGTTCACCGCTTCAAAACTAAGCTCGGGATTTTCAACCCGGCCCTCCCACCTGATAAAACCACCTTCTGAGATCCGAAACGACTTATTGGGCCAGCCTATCAGTCTTACGTCTGCATTTCCCTTGCTGATTTCATATCTTCCGGATAATGCAACCTGATTGTTGTTGAGCATCTGATAGTTCAATCTTCCACCCCCTTCAATCATAACATCAATATTGTAGGCCCATTTGTCCAGATTGAAATTAATCTTTGTGGCAGGATCTATGTTTACGATGGTTTCAATGGAAGAATTGATGGCCATTCCCGATGAAGTTAAAGGATGCTCGATGGATGGGGTCACCTGTGAAGAATGGTTCACGAAACTTACAATTCGCTCAGTCTCCGAAAGCGAGAGATCCTCCATTTGCCGGTAGAACACCTCTGTTCCATTGGTGAGGAGGATTTGGCCTTCAACATCGGGATTTGAAAGTGGCCCTTTGAAGGTTAAGCGTGAATCAACAAAAATATGACCATACAAAGGAATATCCTCTTTTTCGCTCCTGTTCATCACCTGAAGCTTGGAGGAAGATATTTCCAGGTCAAGGTTGGCCAGCCAATCTTGATTGAAGTCCACAAATCCATCTATAAGCAACTTATTATCAAGTGAATCCAATACGGTGAACTTGTCGAATATCACCTTCCGTCCGGTAAACCGGACGTCATCTTTTGGTATTTTAAATATCGTATTCAGGGTGTTAATTCTCACTTTGGCATCAACGAATTCCAGATGACCGATGAAGTCTAAATCATCCGCTATGGATGACACCTTGAGTTCACCCGAAATATGTCCGGACAATTCTGAAAGATGCTTCTTTACAAAAGGCTGGACAATATGGATCGGGATGGAATGAATCCCGGCGGTAACGGTTCCCTTTTCACCGAATATATTGTCTCCTTGAACAACAATTTCTGAGGAATCCAGTCCAACAGACATATCAATGCCGTATGCCCCGGAACTGTCAATTTGAAAGGAGCCCTTCACCCCGACAGTGTCGAAATTCAAACCTGACCAACTGGCATCCCGGAATGTCAGATCACTATGCACTATTTTTTCTGTAGTTCCAATGACACGATAATCGAGTGAACCGGAAATGGAACCCGCTGGCTTGCCCGGTATCAGGCCTTCCTGAATGAGCAACTTCAAAGCCACATTGCCCAAGGCAGCCCTGTAGTTATATATTCCATCCTTCTGATCTGTGGAAATTTGAATGGAAGAACCCTCTGTATGCATATTCAGTGCCGGTAAAAATATTCTGTCACTCAATTGAACGGTTAACAGCTTGCTTGTATCGGTTTGCCATAAATGATGATTCAGGATCAACTGGCCCGAAGGAATATAGAAAGCCATTTGGCTGCTGTCAGCCAGAGAAGCGATTTCAAGACCATATAGAATATCATCCTGCCTGTCCAGAACAGTAAGACCGGTCAAACCATTCCAATCAGAGTAATGACTGGTTAACAGGACCCTGTTTGCAGGACTTGAATGTACGGTACTGGAATCGGCAACAAGATTTACATCAATAATACCGGCTGAGTCCGTAATGTTGGTCATCAGATTTCCGATTTTCACAACCTTATATTCCAACCCGGATCCCATGATGCCAACCTTGATTTTGCGGTCAGCAGTCTTATTGACAATTGAAAAATCAATATTTTTAAAACACAGGCTTGTATCCTGAATGAATAATCTCAGGGCAGGATGGAAAATCAAGTTGCCTTTCGCATTGAATTCAGGAATTTCCATCACCCTGGTTGACGAATGCAGATGTTTCGGATCTGTAAATGTTGCCAAATATTCCCTTAAACCCTTCTCCACTGGTTCCATCCCATTGAAAGTACTGGCCACCTGCACATCCATATTGAAAAAATCAGAACTTGCCCGAAGGATGGAATTTGTCGAGTCCGTTTTGAAAAATGCAATCAAATGCTGAATTTCAGCGCTGTCATTGGGTGTAATGATTACAAGTTCCGAAGCATTTATCTCAGCTTCAAATGAACTTCTCTTTTTCATCAAATTTGCTTCAAGTCCGGTTTTAAATGCCAGGGTATCTTGATCAAGGTGGAGTTCGTTCATTTGGGCAAACAGCCATCCCTGAACCTGCACCTTCATTACTGAATCGGATGGGATGAGGAAGGCATTCAAATCCCCTTTAAAAAATGGATCATTGGCCAACACCTGAAAGCTATATTCTTCATGCCCGAGCTTACCGTCGATGGATGTATGGGTATAAGTGTATCCATTGAATCCCAATGAATCAACCATAAAAGAAAAGTCTGCCTGTAGTTTTTCGGGGGAAAATCCAGCCCCTGATATTTTCCCGGATCCGTAAAATGACCCCAACTTCGCTATTTTCAGAACTTCCCCAAGGTTTATTCCTTCAAATGAGGATTGGGCAGAAAAACTGCCGGTGCTGAAATCCAGGGACCCGGAAACATTCACAGGCCCAGAATTGCTCCTGATATACATGTCAAAATCAGGCGATCTAAAAGTATTGGAAACCTTGCATTCCACTGCAAGCCCGCTTGCATCAGGTATATCATTTTCCACTCCAAATCCGGCCAGGATCTCTTTCAACCAGGTCGTGTCAATATTAGAAATACCAATATTCAGGTTGCCTTGCCCTTCAGCGATTGAAAACGGATTTTCTACTTTTCCATCCAGTGCAATTAAAAAATTCCGGTCTTGAGAGAGAAAAAATCCTGACAGGCTGATGAGTGAATGAACCACTTCAAGGTCACCCGCAATGGAACAGGGTGTATCGGCCATGGCCATGAAATGTGGATTATCTTTCAGTTCAACGAAAAAGGGATCAAAATCTTTCAGCGATAAACGGGTATTACGGATGGCAACATTTGCCTTCTTCACCTCTCCATGTTTTGAAATGATATCCAATACACTTTGAGTGGCAAGTCCTTTAAGGTTAACCTGGCTATTCCCGGTTTCAAATTCCAGATCCAACTTTGTCCTACCGGTATCAGAATCCAGTTCACCCTTCATCTTCTTCATGGAAAAGCCATTTCCAAGATCAAAACTCAAGCGGTTGACCTTTACGCCTGTATGACGTTCATCCAGAATAAAACCACTGAGCTTCATCTCAAGGTCTGTTACATTGAGTCCCGTTTCAGACGAATCAGTCCCGGAACCATTATAGCTTCCAAATTTTAACCCAACATCTTCAATATCAATTTCTTTTCCCTTAAAATACCAGAGGGATTTTTCATGAACCGGATGGGTGAATGCATCTGGATCGGGCGATGGTTTGGATGATTGTATGGAGGCGGAGCCCTTAGAAATGGAGATTTTCTTCAAGTCAACCACCCTGTTCACGAAATCCATTTCATTGGCCCTGATCTTTCCCTCACCCAGAATCAGATGCATGATCAAACGTTCGCTGACTTGATGATAGGTAAAATCAATGTTATTCAGGGACAGATTCGTCAGACCAAAGTTCCAGGGCGATTGGCCATTATCTATTTGATTTGAATCCTGGGGTGCAAGTACGATTTTTCCACAGGCTTTATCAAGCTCAAGGGTTTTGGCCCTTATCTCCTTATCTGCCAGATCAAGTGTAAAGTTTCTCAGCCCCAATTCGTCAACATCCTGTTGTATATGGATCCCGCCAATGGAGTCGGTCATCAGGAATTTAATAAAAGAGAGGGCTCCCTTTTTAATAGAAATCAACCAGGAATCCTTTCCACTGTCAGGTTTGGAGGCTTTGGTTTTCCCGCCTGACTGAAATGCCTCGGCAATATTGTAATTGCGGGTCGAATCATTCATGATTATGTTGACGCATAAATGCGTCAGCTCCAGATCCCGGAGAATTACTTTTTGTCGCATCAATGCAGGAAGGCGACAATCTGTTCGGAGCTCACCAGCATAAATAATTGTATCTCCTTGAAAATCGGTAATCAGAATTCCGCGTATAACCAACGAATTCGGCAGGATTCGCCTGATGGCATCGATGTGAACAGGTACATGAGCGCCGGCGAGGACCTGGTTTACCTGCCGGGTGGCAAATCGTTGAGAAAAAGGCAGGTTCAAAAAACTAAAAAGCAAAGCAAAAATCCCCGTAACCGAGATAATACAAATCACTAAAAAACGTCTCAGTTTCCGCAACTTCATGAATGAAGAATTATTCTCTTCCGGCGAAGTTAGTCTAATGTAAGATTCTGTCTATAATATTTTCGTACATTTCCATACCGCTGTTAAATTCTAAACCATGAAATTTCTTGTCATACCCATTGGCATTATACTGCTCCTTGTCCCCCCCAGCCCCGTTCAAGCCTTTCCCAGTCAGAATGCAGGGGTCAATGGTAAAATCAGTGTGGCCTCCTGCCAGTTCCCTATATCTGCCAACGTGGGACAAAATGCAGCCTGGATCATGCAACAAATGAAAGCTGCTGCAGATTCGGGAGCCGAGATTGTCCATTTCCCCGAATGCGCATTATCAGGTTATCCCGGGGTGGATCTCACCTCTCTGGAGGGATTTGACTGGGACAATCTCCGTCATTATACTGAATCCATCATGGATCTTGCGGCAGAACTGAAAATCCGGGTCCTGCTTGGATCCATGCACTGGCTGGGTGAAGGATACAAACCCATGAATTGTCTTTACCTGATCGACACCACCGGCAAAATCGTTGATCGTTATGACAAACGTTTCTGCACAACCGGTGATCTGGACTTTTTTTCAGCAGGGGCACATGATGTGGTTTTTGAGATCAACGGAGTAAGGTGCGGACTGCTTATCTGCTTTGATGTGAGATTCCCCGAATTATACAGAGAATACCGGAAGTTGAATGTGGATGTGATCTTCCAGTCCTTTTACAATGCCCGCCAGAAACCCGGTGGCATCCATCCATTGATCATGCCTGTGACTGCACAGACCCGGGCTGCAACCAACCATTTTTACATGTCGCTTACCAACTCTTCAGCGCCCAGCAGTTGGCCATGCCATTTCATAACACCGGATGGTATGATTGAAAGTAAACTTGATCGGGATGAGCCTGGCATCCTGCTTTCTGAAGTAGACCTCTCTCAATCCTATTATGATGCCAGCAGGGAATTCAGACAAAGGGCCATGGATGGAAAACTCTCTTCTGAAGAAGCACCGGACCATTTGAAATACCTAAACCGCCAGGGAATGTAGTACAAAGAACTGTGCTAAAATCCAAACTTAGGTATCACTAAAGAACGGCTATTTTATTCATTCAAGGGCATCAATCCGTTCAGGCACCTGACATGGTTGGCCTCCATCTTTTTTTTCATGAGGGCTTCATTATACTTTCCATCCTCACTGGTGGAGTTCTTCGGATGATACAGGTGATATACATTCGCTTTGTTTCTGATGGACCTCTTCCTGAATCCGGCAGATTTCAACCTCCATTCCACATCGAAGTCCTCTCCTACTCCGGGCCTCACATAGTCTTCATCGAAACCATTTACGCTTAAAATATCCTCCCGCTGGATTCCCCAGTTGCAACCGGACAGTTTCCGGTTCTTTGCGTGCAACCCAAAATAAGGCCAGTAGATGCCCTCCTTGATCAAGGAGGAATCAGAAAAAAGCAGGGAGAAAAAGTGCAGCGATGAAAATGACTTTTTCCTCCTCATATGAACTGTAAACTTTTCACCCAGCAATACCCTTCTGCCATAATTGTAAATACCACGCTTTGAATGCTTCTGATGCTGCTTCAGGTAGTTTTTATGCGGAATGCAGTCCCCATCAATAAAAACCAGTGTCCTTCCCCTGGATTCGCGGATTGCCTTGTTCAGCATGGTGGTCTTGCGAAAGCCCTTTTTCTCATCCTGGTTCACATGAACGATCGGAAAATGGTACAGAGACCTGCTTTTGTTTATAAATGCTTCCGTTTCCGGGTTGTGGTCATCTTCGGCCACAATAATTTCAAAGTCCCTGAATGTCTGTTTCTTAAACGCTTCAAGCATCAGCTCAAGGTTCCCCAGGTTGTTATAATATGCCAGAATTACAGAAATCTCCATTCTCCACTAACACAATAACCCAATATCTTCTATCTACTACCCTTTTCCCTTTTCCCTTATTCATACCTGATGCATTCCACCGGATTCATGTTTGCCGCCTGATAGATCTTTCCGGCAATGGTCAGCGCTGTGGCTGCTAATATAATCAACACGGAGTAGATATATACCACCGGCGTGAAATCCATGTATTGTTCCCAGATGCTGCCCATCAATATGTCTGACAGGAAATAACCTCCAACACATCCCAGCACGCTTGAAATGGCCAGGTTGATCAGAAAACCTTTGCTGAGAATCAGGAATATATTTGGAATGGGTGCGCCCATTACCTTTCGAATTCCAATCTCCTTGGTGCGGTTCAGGATGCTGAGCGATACAAGGGTATAGAGACCGGTCATGGACAGCAATGTGGCCACAATGGCCAGGAATATGTACAACTGTTTGATGCTCCGGTTGATACTTTTCTCTTCCTCCAGGGTATCTTCCTGGTACATCCCCCGAAATGGATAGTTCGGGAACATTTTGACCCATGTTTCGCGAAGGGAGTCCAGAATTTCGGGCAAATCTTCACTATCGGCCCTGACAGCCATGGAATAATATTCGTCCGCTTGCGGGAGCTTAAGGATGGTGGGCTCTATTTTTGACCACATGCCATTGATAAAAAAGTCTTTTACAACACCAATCACTTCATACACGATCGTATCATTCATATGCACCTGTTTCCCCACGGGATTCTCCCAACCGAATACATCCACCAGCATCTGGTTCACCACGATGGAGACATTCCGGTCTGCATCAGCCCTGTCCCACTCAAATACCCGTCCGTCCAGCACTGTTAAACCCATGGTCTGCAGGTATCTGGGCCCCACATCCATCACACTGACCTCCATCTCCGTTTGCTCATCTTCGATGGATCTTCTGTAATAGCCAAAACCGATATGCTCCTGGGTCCCCGCAGCTTCAAGGATCTTCGGATTCTCTGTGATTGTTTCATAGTAGGAAGTGAAATCCCTTGGACTGTTCATGGGAACCACAATGAGCTCATCCCGCTTATACCCCAGGTCCACCGTATCCTGGTAAACGGCATTCATGGAGAAGATAATCCCGGAAACGATGGACAGAACCGAGATCATAAACTGAAATCCCAGGAACACCCTGGCCATGGGCCCCCCCGTACCCAGACGGGTCCTGGACTGCAGGATGCTCAGCGGTTTGAATGAACTGATGTAAAAGGCCGGATAGGCCCCCGCTATGAAACCGGCCAGGAGCAAGAGCAGGACCAGGAATACCCAGAATCCCCAGAACTCGGTAAATGTCAGGATAATGGTCATGTACTCCCACATGCTGCTGTAAGCCGGTACCAGGAAATAGGCCCCCACAATCCCCACCATCAGTGCCAGGAAACAGATGATATAATTTTCGATCAGAAACTGGGTAAGAAGCTGCCTGCGCATACCTCCCACTACTTTTCGCAGACCGATCTCCATAAGCCGTTTTCCGGCAGAGGCTATGGCTGTATTGGCAAAATTAAAGCAGGCAATCAGCAATATAGTCAGAGCCATGATCAGCGGAGCCAGCACAGCTGCGGGATGCAGTCCCGGCACAAGGCCGCTGTTCCAGGTCTCCCTGGTGTTCTTGTTCACCTCTTTCAGTGGAACAATGTTAAAACCAGTGATGGTAAAGCTCTCATTGGCCTCATTCTGAACCGGGATGTATTTTTTCAATTCATTGGCAATCTGCGGGATTGCCTCCGGGTCGGGTACCTGGATAAACAATGCCCGTACAAAACGCTCCCACTGAGTATCATCCATCTTCCACATGGTCAGATAATTCTCTATATTGGTCAGGATATCGATCCGGAAACTGGAGTTCTGTGGCAGGTCCTGAAACACCCCTCCGATGGTGTAGATAAACTCTTCATTGGAATCGTTGAAAATCGATATTGGTTTTCCAACAGCACCCTCATCCCCGTACAACACATCGGCCATCTCCTCCGAAACAAGTACATAGTTGGTATTGTCAAGCGACTGTCTGTTCCCTGCCACCAGGTAAAAGGTGAATATATCCAGGAATTCAGGATCCACATAAGAGACCTGCCTGTTGAAATTGTCAATTCCCACCTTTACCGGGGAATAGGAACGCAGCAGGCGGGCTGACCGGGTGACTGCCGGAATGTCCTGTTCGATGTTCAGCCCCAGCGGAGCGGGTACGATCCCGTACTCCTGCTCCCTGTCCTGCATCTGGCGATAGCAGTTCACCCGGTACACCTCCTCAAAATTCTCATGCCAGCGGTCAAAATCATATCCGAACATGTGGTTGAAGTAGGCTACGATACAAACAGAGATAGCAATGCCGAGCCCCAGGATGTTGATCAGGGCAAAGATCCTGTTTTTGTACAGGTTACGAAAGGTAATCAGGAGGTAATTTCTGAACATAGGGCCAGATCTAATTTAAAAAGCGGATTTTATTCATAACGCAGCGACATGACGGGATTCATGGATGCAGCCTGGAAAACCCTCACGAGCACGGTGACACTGGCAACGATGAAGGCCAGCAGGGAACTGATAATAAATACCTGCGATTCAAGGCCAATCCGAATGGGATAGTCCTGCAGCCAGTCCTTCATGATGAAATAACCGATGGGCCAGGCTGCCAGTGTTGCAATGACGATCAGCCAGATGAACTCTTTTGACAGCGTGATCAGAACACTGGAGACAGAGGCTCCCATGGCCTTCCGGATCCCCACCTCCTTGGTACGCTGTGCGGCACTGAAAGATGCCAGTCCAAGCAAGCCCAGTGCGGCAATGAAAATGGCCAGCACGGAGAAAATCGAAAACACTGTTGCGGTCTTTTCATCATTATGATAAAGCACGGCCAGGTCCTCCTCCAGAAAAGTCATATGAATGGGCTGCTGTTCAATGAATGCATCCCAAGTCTTCTCAATGAAATGAAGGGTTTCCGCAGTCTGGTTTCCGCTGATCCGCACCGAGAGTTTGTACCTGTTGTTTCCTGCAAACTGGATGATCAGGGGACGGATCTCCTGGTGCAGGGATTGAAAATAAAAATCTTTAACCACCCCGATGACTGGCAGCGGAATCTCGTTATCTTCTCCAAATGTAGCATACAAACGCTTGTCCAGAGGATATTCAAAACCCAGCGCCTTGACAGCTGCCTGGTTCAGGATCAGGGCCATGGAATCAGTGGGATTATCCTCCCGGAACCACCTGCCTTCAGTGAGTTCAAGCTGGTAGGTATCCATGAAATACCAGTCAGCCCAGATGTTGTTGATGGAATGGGTCTCATCAGCGGCGGCTCCCTCGGGCAGAAAGGCATTGTCCCCGATCAGCCCTCCAGGTACTGCACTTGAGGCAGTTGCCTGAAGCACAGATGGATTTCTGAGCAACTCCTGCCTGAAGGCATCCAGCTGATCCTCCAGCACATGGACCCTGTCAATGACCACCAGGTTCTCCTTGTTGAATCCAAGGTCTTTCCTCTGAAGGTATTTCATCTGCCGGTTCACCGTCATGGTACAGATAAACAGAACAATGGTCACCACAAATTGAAAAGCTACCAGGACCCTTCGTAAACCATTCCCCCTGATCCCGCGCATGGCACCACTTTTCAACACTACAGCCGGTTTGAATGAAGAGAGGAAAAAAGCAGGATAACTTCCTGACACAAAGCCTACAAATATCCCCATAAGCAACATCCCGGTCAACAGTTTCCAGCCTCCGATGGCGTCAAGCTGCAACTTTTTTCCTGTCAGATCATTGAATCCGGGAAGGGCAAGTTCAACCATCACAATGGCCAGAACCAGGGCTATTGATGTCACCAGAAATGATTCGGTAAGGAACTGCCAGATGAGCCGTTTCTTATTGGCCCCGGCTGCTTTTCTGATCCCCACCTCGGTAGCCCTTTTGGCCGCACTGGCAGTGGCCAGGTTCATGAAATTGATGGAAGCGATGATAATCAGGAACACAGCGATCACCGAGAATATGATGACCGATGCCTTGCTCCCGCCCGGATTGATTTCAAATTGCAGGTCCGATTCCAGGTGAATCTTTCCCAGCGGCTGGAGGAAATAACCATACGTATTCCCCGAGGCAAAAAACTCCTCCATGGTGAGGCCCAGAATCTCCTCCAGTTGTGGCCCCATGTGTGCAGCAACCAGATCCGGAAACTTTGCTTCAACACCTTCCGGTTTAACCCCATCACGAAGCCTGATGTATGTATAATTGTTGTTTCCAAGCCACTCTGTCCTGTCGGCAATGTAAATGGATGACATGGATCCCAGCATGTTAAACCGGAAATGTGAGTTTTCGGGAAATCCCCTCACAACTCCGGTTACCTCAAACTCCCTTTCCCGCTGTCCCACAAACAGCATTTTTCCAACCGGGTCTTCATTCCCGAAATATTTCCTGGACGTCTCCTCCGTTAACACCACGGTATTGGGTCTGTTCAACAAGCCATCGGGATCCCCAAAAACCACCGGGGCAGTAAACACGTTGAAAAAGGTGGAATCGGCATAATAGAAGTTCTCCTCGATAAATACCTTGTCATTATACCTCACGATTGGATCTCCATCGAAGGTAAACAGCCTTGTAAACTCTTCTACTTCAGGAAAATCACTTTTAAGCGTGGCCCCCATGGGAGCGTTGGAAAGGGCGGCTTCCAGTTCATTGCCCTGGATCTTGCCCCTGATACAGATCCTGTAGATATCATTGAAATGTTCATTGTGCCGGTCAAAACTTACTTCATCAAGTACAAAAAGGAGGATGATCATGGAACTGGCTATGCCAATGGACAATCCCAGTAAATTAATGAATGTGTATATTCTGTTTCTCCATGCATTGCGCAGGGCAATGACCAGGTAATTCAATATCATGGCAGTTCATTTTGAGTACGGCCGTCTCCTTCAGGTAAGTGGGTAATTAAGGAATGTTTCCTAAATTGAAATCCAAATTAAATAAAATCTCCAATTATCATGATAAAACAATATGTTTCTTTATTAAGGGCTCTGTTAATCGCCATCCTTTCATTTGCAACGGCAGAAATCTATCCATGCACCATCATTGCCGTTGGAAAGGGGGCCTCGGCTGACGGATCGGTGATTGTTTCACACACCGACTGCGGGCCTGACAACAGGATCAGGGTGGTTCATGGGCAGACCTTTCAAAAAGGTGAAATGGCCCCGGTTCATTGGGGCATCCAGGATATAAACCGCACACTGGATGACTTCGGGGACGTGATCGGACAGATCCCACAGGTGGAAAAGACCTACACCTATTTCCATTCGGCTTATCCGCATATGAATGAACACCAGCTTGCCATTGCGGAAAGTACCACCAGTCAGCGCAAGGAGCTCAAAGTAGATATGGCGGCATGCAAACAGATCATGACCGTGGAACAGGCCCAGGCATTTGCCCTTCAACGGTATACCTCTGCCAGGGAAGCCACTGCCTTTATCGGACACCTCATGAGTACATACGGATTTCTCCCCTCCTGTGTGGGCGAATCGGAGACCCTGGTGATCGGGGACACGGAAGAGATCTGGGTTTTTGAGGTATTCAGCATCGGAGCAGGCTGGACCCCGGAGAGCGGCGAGCCAGGTGCCATCTGGGCAGCACAGCGGGTACCCGAAGACCATGCGCTGGTCATTGCCAACTGGAGCATTATCAAGGAAATCGATGAGAACGACAGTGAAAATTTCATGGTCTCACCCAATTATAAAAAGGTGGCCATCGACCATGGCTGGTATGATCCGTACGGATCCATGCCTTTTATCTGGCAGGAACTATATGCACCCATGGCCCGCGAGTGGGCCACAAGCCGCCTGTGGTTGTTCTACAGCACCTATGCCCCCTCCTACACCAATTGGCCCGAAAGGAGTCTGGAGGATGGGCATATGATGGGTTACAACCAGTACATCCAGTATGTGGACCCTCTCTCCATCTACCCCACCTCGGTGAAGCCCGAAAAAAAGATCTCGGTTAGCGATGTGATGGCCTTCCAGCGATCCACCTTTCAGGGGACCATCTATGACATGACGGAGGATTACGACTGGTATGTGCCCGATGGTCAGGGAGGGATGAAGAAAAGCCCGCTGGCCACACCTTTCCCCAGCAAAGAGATGCGGGAACTGCTGGATATCAACAACCGCAGGAATGTGGCCCGTCCCCAGGGATATTACGGGATGATCGCCCAGCTCAGGGGATGGCTTCCCGATCCAATCGGCGGTATCTACTGGGTTTTCCTGGATAATGCCTATACAAGTCCCTATGTGCCCATCTATGCCGGTACACAGGAAATCGCTTCATGCTACAAGAATTTTGATCCTACCACCTACAGCAACCAATCCGCCTGCTGGGCCATTGATTTTGTGGACAACCTCTTGTACCTGAAATGGCAGGAAGCCATCAAGGACGTATGGGAGGTGCGTGACCCCTACGAGGAGAAGCTCTTTTCGGAAAGGGATGAAGTAGACGGGGAGGCACTTGAACTTTACCGGAAGAAACCCGAAAAGGCCCTGGAATACCTGACCAACTATTCCAAAGGAAAGATGGAAGAGGTGCTCAACATGTATAACGGCTTGCATGACAGGCTGATTGTCAAATACAGCAACAGCCGGTAGCTTTGTTTTTCTCACATGCAACAATTTAACCTGCCTTTCGTCCATTGGATAAACGAATTCATTTTATAATCTGTTGTCATTGTGGCACCTCGGTGGAAAGAGACCTGGCCTACCGCAGCTGCAGCAACTGCTTTGCATGCACCGGTTGTGAGATATACACCTGCCCCGAATGTGGTACTGAATTGATTGTCAAAGCGAAAAAGCTAACCCAATGACCCTCAGAAATATATTCCGGATGATCAGGCGCGATTCCCTCACCCTGGTCACCAACATGACAGGCCTTTCCCTCGCTCTGGCCGCCTCCATCCTGCTCACCGTATTTATTCAATTCGAATTCAGCTTCGATAAGCATTTTTCCAAAATTGACAGGATTTTCAGGTTGAATTCCATTTGGACCACCGAGGGGGAAAAAGGGATCATGCCCATCAACCTCAGGAAGGCATATACAGAAATTCCTGACCGGGTGGCCGGTATTGAAACAGCCGTGCAGATTTACAGGGGATTTAATCATGAAGTGATCCGCGGGGAGGACAGATACAAGGACCTCCAGTTGTTGTATGCTGATCCTGGTTTCTTTCAACTGTTTGACCTGAAACCGCTTGAAGGAAGTATACAGGATGCGCTAGCAGATCCCGGGTCAGTGGTCCTGACCAGGGAGAACGCCACCAGGATATTCGGAACCGTTCAGGCCACAGGAAAGAGCTTTGAAATAGACAAGGAGACCTACACGGTGTCTGCTGTCATTGAGAATATCCCACCCAATACCAGCTTTGATTTCGACATGCTGATGCCCATGGAGTCAGTGGAAAACCTGCAGGGACTGGGGGGACTGGAGTTTTTCACCTATTACCTTCTGAAGGAGGAGGCTGACCAGGAGACTGTGTTGAAGACAATCTGTAATGAAAACACCCGCTTATTGACAGAACGGTTTTCTAATTATAAAGGCTCCACCTTTGATTCAAACACAGACGCTCTGAAAGATCTGCACCTGCACGGCTCCGTGCAAAGGGGGCTTGTGCCTCCTGGAAGCATGAAAAGTCTCATTATCATGATCATCATCGCTGTGACTGTCATGATCCTGGCACTTACAAATTTCATTAACCTCTATATTCTCAATGGCGCCAAACGTTCCAAAGAGATCGGGATAAGGAAGGTGAACGGTGCCAGGCGCCATATCCTGATTTCCCAGTTTTACATAGAAACAACAGTGGTTGTCACCATTGCCTTTCTTTTGGGTGCTGTGCTTTCGGTGGTTCTGATTCCTGAATTCGGAAGGTTCATGCAGCGGGAATCATTCGGAGAAATCACCTCCTCACCAATGCTTTACCTCATCATACTGGCAGTATACGTGGTTACCATTGTCCTTTCCGGCTTCTACCCTGCTCTGTTGCTGAGCAAATCGTCCCCGGTTCCGCTCATCCGGGGAACAGTCAACCCGGCAGGAGATAAAAAAATGCTACTTAGGATTGCCAGTATTTTCCAGATCTCCATCACTATTTTCCTGCTCTCAACACTGGTTGGGATCATTACCCAGACACGCTATATGAAGAACCTCTCCCCGGGTTACAACCCGGAGGGAATCGTACTCATCTACAACCTGAATGAACAGCTTATCGAAAACTATGCATCCTTACACGATAAACTGTTGGAATTCCCGGATATTGAGATGGTTGCAGCATCGGAACACACCATTGGATCAGGATTTAGCGGTCAGGGTATCAGGTGGTATGGGGATCCGCCGGATCAGAGCAAGACCATTTTTGAGTACCGAATTCAGCCCGGTATATGCAGCCTCTACCAGTTCAACCTGGTACAGGGAAGATTTTTTAATCCGGAAAGGATTGCCGACAGAAACTGTGTGATCCTTAATGAATCAGCGGTTCAAATGCTGGGGAGCACACCCCAAGCCATTTTGGGGGAGTCATTGGTCATGTTCTCAGACCCACTGCTGGTCATAGGCGTTGTGGAAGACTTTCTCTACCAGTCCGCTGCCAGGGAAGTTGATCCCATGGTCATTACTGCATATTCGGATAGGATCAGGAACATTGCAGTGAAGGTCCGGCCAGGATCAGACCCGCAGGTCATTCTTGACAGAATCCATGAAACCATACAAGCTTTCGATCCGGCGTATGTGATGCTTCACCGCTATGCCACTGATGTTTATCTGGCATACTACCGGGGGGAAGAACGGCTTCAGACCATCATGGGTGCCGGATCGCTCTTGTCGGTGATCATTGTACTGCTGGGAATCTATGCACTGGTCTCCCACAACATCATCAGCCGGACCAAGGAGATCGGTATCCGAAAAGTCATGGGCGGTTCAACTTCCGGTATGATCACTTTGATTTATACCTCCACACTGAAATGGACGGCCATTGCGTCTGTAATCGCTGTGCCCCTGAGCTGGCTCTACCTGAACAACTGGCTGAATGATTATGTCATCCGCATCCCGCTCCACTGGTGGATTTTTATCGGCCCCATCCTGGTGGTGATAGTATTCCAGTCCCTGATTACCCTGGGGCAGACCTGGAAAACAGCCCGCAGGAATCCGGTGGAGGCCTTAAGGTATGAATAACTATCTTTGGCCTCTTAAGTAAATCCGGATCCAGTGCAACAATACCTGGGTGAAATAGCAGCTTTATTGACGGCTGTATGCTGGACAATTACGGCCATGGCATTTGAATCGGCCGGGAAGCGGGTTGGAGCCCTCTCCCTGAACCTGATCCGGCTGGTTATCGGGCTGGTTTTCCTCTCCATCTACAATGCCATTATTAACGACGGTTTTATCCCCACCGCTACCCATTACCAGTGGTTCTGGCTGGTTATGTCAGGATTGATGGGATTTGTACTGGGCGACCTGTTCCTGTTCCGGGCCTTCATCATGATCGGTGCCCGTATCTCCATGCTGATCATGGCCATGGTCCCTCCCGTCACCGCGCTGATCGGCTGGATTACGTTGGGAGAGGTGCTTTCCGGCATGGAATTCCTGGGCATGGGAATCACGCTCCTTGGTATTGTCCTGGTCATGGCCACCAAGATAGATATCCGGAAGGGAGCCTTCGGCAAAACGCTGAAAATGGGGCCGCTTGTTCTTGGCTGCATCCTGGCGCTTGGCGGGGCTGTAGGTCAGGCAGCCGGACTGGTGCTCAGCAAGAAGGGGATGCAGGACATGGATGCCTTTTCAGCCACCCAGATCAGGATTATCGCCGGTGTGGTGGGATTTTCCATTGTTATCACCCTGTTCAAAAGATGGAAACACCTGTTTGGGGCCCTGAAAGATCTGAGGGCCATGAAATTCATGACCATTGGTTCATTTACAGGGCCGTTCCTGGGCGTAAGTTTCTCTCTGCTTGCGGTTCAGCATACCGATACGGGAATTGCAGCCACCCTGATGGCCCTTACACCGGTCATGATCATTCCACCGGCCATTTTAATGAAAAAGGAGAAGATCAAGGCCCTGGAAATCATCGGCGCCCTTGTCTCTGTGGGAGGTGTGGCCCTGTTCTTCCTTTAGTGGAAGTTTTCGCCCACACTCTTGTTCCTCTCGTGGATTCTCTGCTTTCTGTCAGCCCTCATCTGTAACATGTTAGAATAGAGAATGACAATGGATGCAACTCCTGCCAGAGCCAACACATAGATCAGCAGGGTCCCGTAGGGTACAAGGTAATAGAATACCACGATAATCAGCGTGACCCACACCCCTGCACACCAGGGACAGGTAATGATGTTGCTAACAGTACCAATGATATAGAGCTTATCCCTCCGCTTGACCACATCCCTGAGATACTTGAATATCTTCTCAAATACAATAATCCTGGTCATCCGGTATGAAGCCAAAACAATGACAATGGCCTCTTTGAGTGTTATATCTTCAATAACAATACCCTTCTTTTTAAACAGGTATCCCACCAGGAGTACCATAGCGAAAAAGAAGAAAGCTGACCAAAAATTCCATGCCTGATGCTTGCGTTCACTCATATACGAATCATTTAATCTATGTTACAGCAATATACAAAACTATTTCTTTTCCGGAATTCCTGCCATGGCCCTTTCGGTCATTGCCGTGATGGTCAGTGCCGGATTTACGCCCGGATTGGCCGATATGGCGCTGCCATCACACACATACATATTGCTGTAGCCGAAGACTTTATGGTCTTTGTTGATCACGCCTGTTTTTATATCCTTCCCTATGACACATCCACCCAGGATATGAGCGGTTATGGGTGTACCGGTGAGTGCTTCGGTGGCCATTACAAAAGGTGTTCCATCGATCACCCGGGAGGTGGCTTCGGCAAGTTCCCTGGCCAGGGGCATAAAGGCAGAGGGTTGTTTCCCCTGTGAAATGGTGGAACGCAGATTCACCAGGCCTCTTTTGAACCTGAGGGTGCTGTCCAGGTGCTGCATAAACAAAAGGATCATGGAATCTTCAGCAAAGTTTCGGCTCACATAGATACGCAACCATGAGGCAGGCCTGCTGATGAGCCTCCATGCCAGTTTAAAAATCCGGCCCACCACACTTTTGCCATGGGTCAGGGGAACCGCCATCATCTTCCAGAATCCCGATCCGCTGCCGTACCTGACTGCTTCCAGGTGGGTGTCCTGATCAGGTGGAAAGATGGAACCAATGGCTACTCCTCTCGAGAAATCCTTCTCCTTTTGCCTGGAGTGTACAAGCACCAGGCTCTCATTGTTGGTCCGGATCTGGTCCCCCAGTAGTCCGCTGAGTTCCTTCAGATGCTTCCTTTTCATATTCAGCAGCAGGCGGACCGTACCCAGGGCTCCTCCCGAAAGGATCAGGCCCTGAGAGGTTATGGAGCGTTTTCTTTTCATGAATTTCAAAGAGTTGCGTACCACGATCCTGTAGCCTTGTTCCCCGTAGTGGCTTCCTTCAGGTTCGATGCGAATCACCTTTGTGCCGTCCATCACTTCTGCACCCAGCTGTTCGGCCAGGTAGAGGTAATTCTTATCCAGTGTATTCTTGGCATTGTGCCTGCAGCCGGTCATGCAAGCCCCGCAATGGTTGCACCCTGAGCGCACCGGTCCAATTCCGTCAAAATACGGGTCTTCCACTTCTTTCTCAGGCTCCCCGAAGAATACGGCCACCCTGGTGGGTTCAAAACGGTCCGATTGTTTGTACAGGGATGCCACCTCCTTCAGGGCCAGGTCAGCTTCGGACAATTCCGGGTTCTGCGTGGCACCGAGCATCCGTTCAGCTTCCTGGTAATGAGGTTCAAGTTCAGCTTCCCAGTCGGCCAGACCGGCCCAGCTGCCTGATATGAAAAAGGCCTGCTCCGGGCGGGGCAGGGTATTTGCATAGACCAGGGAACCTCCACCTACCCCCACACCGCTGAGAATACCCACATGACGCATGAAAGTCATTTTGAAGAACCCATGGAAACGGAAAAGGGGAAGCCAGAGCCATTTTCTAAGGTTCCAGTTTGTCCTGGGGAAATCTTCGGGCTTCCACCTTTTCCCCTTTTCGATCACCAGAATCCGGTAACCTTTTTCAGACAATCGCAGGGCGGAAACAGATCCCCCGAATCCGGACCCTATTACAATGTAATCATAATCGTGGTTCATAACAGGGTTGAAGATATGATTTAATAGTTTAATTTTGAGATAACCATGTTCAGTAAAGAAGAGGCCAAAGCATTGAGACAGGAGTTCTGGGACCGGTTCAAAACCTTCTCCTCGGGTCGGCGTTTGCGGAAAAAGCTGCCGGGGAACTGGATCCTCGCTGACACGGGTGTAAAAGCCCTGAACCTCCGGTTTCATGTGGACAGAAAGGTAGCCCAGGTAGGCATTGACCTGGAAACCAAAAACATGGACAAACGTTTGGAATTATTCGAAAAGCTGGAGTCGGTAAAAAAGATCCTGGAGGGAGTGATGAAGGGTCCCATGATCTGGGAGCTTGAATACATCCGTGAAAATGGGAAGTCAGTGAGCAGAATCTATGTACAATTGGAGGGTGTGGATATATACAACCGGGATACATGGGCGGATGCGCACAAATTCATGGTTGAGAATATGATGCGGCTTGAGGAATTTTACCGGGAATACAGGGATTTCTTCAAATATGGGTAACTTTAATCCGGACCAACCATCATGAAATCACATTATCACATTCATCTGCTATTTGGTCTCCTTGCCGCCACATTCCTGCAGAGCAGTCTGCATGCACAGGAAACTTCTGCCCCTGTAAACCGCCAGCCAGTCTTTGCAGGTACTTTCTACAATGCAAGCAAACAATCACTGGAATCGCAGCTCAACCAGCTTTTTTCCACTGCCATCCCCAAAGTGCTGGAAGGGAAAGTCCGCTGCCTGATCGTTCCCCATGCAGGTTACGGCTACTCCGGGCTGGTTGCAGCTTCGGGTTTCAAAAGCATACCCAAAGATGCGGTATACAAGAACATTTTTATCATTGCCTCTTCACACAGGGAGTATTTTGAGGGAGCTTCGGTTTATTCCATCGGGAATTACCTGACACCACTGGGTGAGGTGCCTGTAAACCGGCAGATTGCCTGCGAACTTATCGCAAATAATAACATCATCAGTTATAATCCAAAGGCCCACGACCGGGAACACAGCATCGAGGTACAGATCCCCCTGATCCAGTACCATTTTGATCACATCCCCCCCATTGTTCCCATCGTGATCGGTTCATCCTCGGTGGCCACATCCAGAGAACTGGCAGCTGCCCTGATGCCCTACTTCACAAGCGATAACCTGTTTGTGATCAGTTCAGATTTCTCCCACTATCCCGAATACAGTGAAGCAGTCAGGATCGATAAATCCACTGGAGATGCTGTCCTGCAGAATGATCCAAAGCATTTTTACAACATCCTGGGAAAGAACAGCAGGGAACCTGTTAAGAACCTGGCCACACCCTGTTGTGGATGGAGTTCGGTAATGACCCTTCTCTATATGTCAGAAAAGGCAGAGCAAATGTCCATGACTCCCATTCTGTACCGTAACTCCGGAGACAGCCCCATTGGGGATAAGGACCGGGTGGTGGGATACTGGGCCATTGCCGGTCATCAAACCATACCGGATCAGTTTTCCCTTGGCCAGCAGGAGAAGGATGCCCTGCTCGCCATCTCCCGCAGGACCCTTGAATCATACCTTTCAACGCATGAAATTCCGGTGATTGCGGAAGCTGAAATTCCGGAGATCCTGCGCCAGCCTGCCGGTGCATTTGTAAGCCTTCATAAACACGGGCAACTTCGTGGATGCATTGGCAACTTCCTCCCCGTTGATCCGCTTTACAGGGTTGTTCAGAACATGACTGTGGCAGCAGCCACCAGGGATACCCGCTTTTACCCTGTAGATCAAGGGGAACTGGAAAATATAAGCATCGAAATTTCGGTTCTGACACCACTCCGCAAGATAGAATCCATTGAAGAATTCAAACTGGGCCGGCAGGGGATCTATATGAGAAAAGGCGGCAAATCCGGAACCTTCCTGCCCCAGGTTGCAGCACAAACAGGATGGAAAAAGGAGGAGTTCCTTGGGCACTGTGCCAGAGACAAAGCCCAGATCGGTTGGGATGGATGGAAAGAGGCCGAACTTTTCGTGTATGAAGCCATCGTATTCGGCGAACCCCACAACCACTAAGCAACCCATTACCCATTACCCATTTACCCATTACCCATTTCTTCGGCAAGCGCCTCAGTTCCCTCGGTTTTCTTTTAATTTTTTACTTTTAACTTATAACTTTCAACTTTTAACTTTCAACTTGTACCTTCCATGACCCAGGGTCCCTATCATCTGATTCCACTTGGTATTCTGCTGATACTTACCTATCTGGGAAGCATGTTATCGGTCCGGCTGCAACTGATGGATAGAAACCGTCACAGGCAGGTATGGAATGCCTTTCTGCTGCTGTTTTTTATCTCTTCTTCAATGCTTGGCCTGTTTCTGGCAATTAAAGTCAATTACAAACTGAATATTCCCTGGATCGACAGAGCGATGCAATGGCATGTAGACATGGGAATAGGCTTGGCCTTTGTGGCCATATTTCACCTCACCTGGCATTTGGGTTACTACCGACGAGCAATAAAAATACGACATGCCATACACAAGGAAGAAAACCTGGTCCCCTTCCTGGATTATAAGCCCATCCAGGTGAGAATCCTATTTCTCCTGTTGGGTTTCATTACCATGATCACGCAACTGGTCCTGCTCAGGGAATACATCAAATCCCTGCATGGGAACGAACTGGTGATCGGTGTTTTTCTGGCCTTGTGGATGGTGCTCACGGCCCTGGGTGCACGTGCCGGATCGGTTTACAAACCAAGAATTTCCGGACCCACGCTGTTAAAAATTCTGGTCATCCTGTCAGGATTCCCGGTGCTTATATATCTCCTTTTGGTATTGTTAGCCCGGTATATATTACCTCCCGGAATGATCCCGGGAATCCTCTCTTCCCTCAGTTACATGCTGCTGATCGTTCCGTTCACCCTGGTTTCCGGGTTCCTTTTCTCATATTTCACAAGGGCTGCGAGAGGACAAAAGGTGGATGCAACTTTTTATATGCTTGATGCACTGGGATCCCTGGCCGGTGGAATCCTGTTCGGAGTGGTACTTGTTTTCCTGTTCAACAATTTCCAGGTCATTCTTCTTCTCTTCGTTATTACGGCTTTCATCCTGGTCATTTTCTTCAGCTATCCCGGAGGTTTAGCAGCCAGGATCACCATCATTCTGCCAGCTTTGCTGGTCTTCGGGGCTACCCTGTTCCCAGGTGTCAGGAATGGTTTGGAAAGCCTCCGTTTCAAAGATGAACGTATCCTGGAGACCAAGGATACACCCCATGGCAATATTTCTTTCACCAGCCGCGATGGCCTTGTTACGGGGTATCTTGACATGAATCCGGTAATCAGTTCCAATGAACCTGCACGATGCGAAGAACAGGTTCACTACCCCGCTCTTCAGCGCGCCCACCCTGAATCTTTCTTGCTTATTGGCGGAGGACTGGCAGGACTGGAGACTGAGGTGGCCAAATATGACCCAAAAGTCTTTGATTATTGTGAAGCCAACAGGTGGATGTACAGGTTGGGAGAAAAGCATCTGCAGACCCAGGGCAAGCACCGGTTTATAAAAATGGACGGAAGAAGCTGGCTGATCCGCTCTGACACTGCAAGTTATGATGTAATCATTTCCACTGCATGCGAGCCCCTTACCCTGGGGTGGAACAGGTATTTTACCGTTGAATTCTACCGGCTGGTGAAATCACATCTGAATCCCGGTGGGGTCTTCAGCATGCAAATGCCAACCGGGGGAAACTATATCAATGATTCCGGAAGCGAACAGTTGGGCATTACCTACAATACCCTGAAAAAAGTGTTTAACCATGTGATCATCATTCCCGGTGACGCAACCTTCTTCCTGGCTTCAGGACAACCCTTGTCACTGGATATACCGTTCCTGCTGCAAAATCATCCCATCCAAACCGTCTATGTAAATCCGGATTTCCTGGATGCTTCCAGGCTAACCTTTGAGAGTGACCTCCTGTTGGAACGGATGAGTGATTTCAAGGGCATCATCAACAGCGACCTTAGGCCGGTACTTTTCTTTAACAGTCTTTCTTCCTGGAATATCAAAACTGACGGTAACAGGCTGTTTTACATTTTCTTACTAAGTTTATTTATATTAATACTTCTCTTGTTCTCATACTCCAGAAGGTATACGGGAATGTTTGTGGCCGGTTTCACCGGTTCTGGTATGCAAATCGTCTTCATCATGGTAGCGCAATCCTTCTATGGCTTTGCCTACCTGGTGACTCCATTGATGATCAGCCTGTTTATGGGTGGACTTGTGGCCGGAGCAATGCTTTGGAAGGTGATCTGGAAAGATCCCGCAACCTATAAAACCACCGTAATCATGTGGATCCTGGCCCTGATTGGAGCCGGAGCAGTAGTGCTGTTGAATATGGAACAGCTTTTCCTGAAGCAATGGATTGGTATGAGCATCCTCGGGCTTCTTAATTCCATTTCCGGTGCCGTGGTCGGATCGGTTTACGGAATCCTGTTGTCTTTGAGGAGCAACAATATCGCTGCTTCCGCCGGTCGACTTTATAGCGCCGACCTGGCAGGAGCTGCCATGGGTTGCCTGATCCCTCCCCTCTTTCTGGTCCCATTGATCGGCGTTTCCAATACCTTTATCTTGTTCTGTGGAATCAATGTGGCCGCAGGATTGTATCTTCAGTCCGGAAAAAGGCAAAAACAAGCTTGATCATACACAGACATGAAAAGATTACCAACAATCATCTGTACACTGTGTTTGGCCTTCCCTCTGAACGCACAAACAGATAAAAACAGTGTGCCTGATGCACTCCGGGACGGGAACGGTTGGTATAATGTCAAATCCTATGGTGCAGCAGGTGATGGTGTTACAAATGATACGGAAGCTGTTCAAAACGCTGTTGATGCGGCCGGAAATGGAACCGTGTTTTTCCCTCCGGGTAATTATCTGGTTGATTCAATAAATGTTGGATATGGAACAGGAAGTACCCGCACTCCCAATCTAAGGGGCGCTGGTTCGGTTTCTTATGGTAGCGGACAGACATCCCATCTTATTGCTGCACTGAATAAACCTGTTCTAACCATTGATATTGATGTCGGATACCCGGAAGGAGGAATCATTGAGGGATTATATATTACAGGTTCCAATTCACCGTATTTTACGAATCAGCACGGAATTGTATTTCAGGGTCCGGCAGACTATATGGTTCGGGATTGCTATATCTATCAAATGGGAGGATGGGGAATTAAGTTTGATACAGACTTAGGCCATATTCACAATCATGTTATCTCTCATGTAAAGTGTCAGGAAAATCATCTGGGCGGTATTTATGGAGTTGGTATTTCCTCAGGCAACCAACTGAATGCCATTAGAATTGAGAAATGCCACCTGATCAATAACCATGGATTTGGGATATGGATCTGGGGAACCAGCATTCAAATACTGTACAACATCATTGAAAACAATGGCAATACAGGAATTTATATTGGTTCAACGGGCGTACTTGCTTCAAATACGTTTTCGTCGGGAATCATTCAAGGCAATCATTTTGAATTTAACGGCGGTGGTGATATCTACCTGGAAACAGGATACGATGGAAGTTATGCCCATGTGATCCGCGGTTTGGAAATATCCAATAACTATTTTTTAAATGGTTCTGCTTCGGTTGTGAAACCGGAAGTGGATGCCTGTATAACATTGGCAAGAGAGCCTGGAAGCCGCAACATATATTATTACAGGGATTTTAAGCTGGGCAAAAACACCATCGCCAATAAGGGTACACTGGCTAAATTTGATGGTCGTCATGCCATTGACAGAAATGCAGTGATCACCCTTGATTACAACAGTGATATTGGTGCAGACTGGATAGGTCTTGGCACTGCGACAATCGAATGGAAAGGAGCGAGGCAGAATGGCTGGGCAACGATTTCAGCAGTTGATGCCAGAACGGGGATTACATCGTCCATGCTAAATCCTGCCATGTATTGTTCTCAAAATGAAGCTGTTGAAATAAGCGCA